>ERZ795057.307-NODE-307-length-51813-cov-23.897484_pt1 | contig 51813 bp, 31 predicted proteins | sample MGYA00375141_ERZ795057 | MGnify/ENA primary metagenome ERZ795057 (study PRJEB30186, sample SAMN05720163) | activated sludge metagenome | isolation source: Anaerobic digester | place: Hong Kong | collected 2015-01-26 ...
ACAGCAAACGACGATGAGGTTGATACCTACATTAACAATCCTGTAAAAATTGCAGTTCTTAACAACGACACAGGATTGGACGATGGCTTTGGAGAACTCACTATTCATACTGGTCCAAGCGCTGGAACGGTAACCGTTGACGAAGGCAACACAATTACCTACACTCCTTCGTATATGTACTTTGGAACAATGACCTTTGAGTATAGAGTTGCCGATATTGACGGCGACTGGGATAAGGCAACTGTTACCGTTAACGTGTTGGAAACCCCCAACTTTGTTCCCGTTGCCAACAACGACAGCTGCGCAACCAGCTTCAACCAACCCGTTACCATCGATGTGCTTTTCAATGATGAAAACACCTTTGATGAACCGCTGACTTTAAACATCACAGAACTTCCAACCGAAGGAACCGCAATTGTTAATGTGAACAACACAGTAACCTTCACTCCTGCTGAGGATTATATTGGAACTGTAACATTTAAATACACAATTACCGATAAGGATACCGATGTTAGTAACGAGGCTACCGTTTCGGTAAAAGTGAAATCGGGAACAAACTACGTTCCAGAGGCAAACGACGATGAAGCCACAACACATGTTAACACTTTCGTTGATATTGATGTGCTCAGCAACGACTCCGGTTTAGACGATGGTTTTGGTGCACTTACAATTCATGTTACACCTCAGTTTGGTTCTGTTTCGGTAAATGATAACCGAACCATCAGGTTCACACCCGGAAACTTCTTTATTGGTGAAGAAACATTCGTTTACGTACTCACCGACAAGGATGGCGATTACAGCACTGCAACCGTAACCGTTCGGGTTACCGAGAAACCAAACTCAATTCCAGTGGCCAACGATATTTCGGTTGGAACAAGCTTCAACACGCCTGTTGATATTGATGTGCTGCACAACGACACCGGGCTTGACGATGAGCCAATTGTTGTTACCATCAGCCAAGCTCCCCATCCCGACTCGGGAGTTGCAACGGTAATTCCAGCAACAAATTTCGTAACCTTCACCCCAACCGATGGTTTCATCGGACAAACTCAGTTCCGTTACACCGTTACCGATAAGGATGGCGATTCCGACTTTGCTACTGTAACCGTTAACGTTAAGGAAGGAACCAACTACGTTCCAACAGCCGTTGACGATGAGGTTGAAACTATTGAGAATATCGCTGTAGAAATTGCCGTTCTCGATAACGACACCGGTTTTGAGGATGGCTTTGGAAGCCTTGAGGTGTACCAAGTGCCACAGTTCGGCCTGGCTCAGGTTAACGACCGTACAATTTCTTATACTCCTGCAAACAATTTCATTGGTGTAGTAACCTTCAAGTATAAAGTTTCCGATTTAGATGGCGACTGGGGGATTGCAAACGTTACGGTTACTGTTACCGAGCGCCCCAACTACATTCCTGTTGCAAACAACGACAGCTGCGCAACCAGCTTCAACCAGGCTACTACCATCGATGTTCTTTTCAACGACGAAGAACTTTTCGATGAACCCCTGCTGGTTAACATCAGCCAAAATCCAACTGAAGGAACAGCAGTAGTTAACCCCGACAATACTGTAACCTTTACCCCTGCTAATGACTACGTTGGGAAAATGACATTCACCTACACCGTTACCGACAAGGATGGCGACACCAGCAATCCTGGATTAGTTACCGTGAATGTTAAATCGGGCGAAAATTTTGTACCTATTGCTAACGATGATGACACTACAACATACATCAACCAAGCGGTTACGCTAAATGTTCTCACAAACGACAGCGGCCTTGATGATGGATTTGGAGCTTTGGAAATCTCTGCTTCACCCGCATTTGGCAATGCTGTTGTGAACGACAACAGAACAATAACCTTCACTCCCGCAAACAATTTTGTGGGCGAAATTTCCTTCACCTACATCCTAACCGACCTGGATGGTGACTACGACATTGCAACCGTTACTGTTGATGTAGTTAAAAAACCAAATTCCATTCCCGTTGCTAATGATATAACCTTGGCAACTAGCTTCAATACACCTGTTGAAATTGATGTACTGCATAACGACACCGGACTGGACGACATCCCAATTACCGTTTCCATTACTCAGGAGCCAAATCCAATTCACGGAGCGGTTGTAGTGAACCCAGCCAACACGGTAACCTTTACACCTACTGATGGTTACATTGGCGATGCATCATTCATATACACAGTTACCGATATTGATGGCGATGCCGACTTTGCTGTGGTTACGGTTACCGTTAAGGAGGGTACCAACTACGTTCCAACTGCAGTTGACGACAACGCTTCAACCTACGTTAATACTTCGGTTGAAGTGCCCGTACTTGCCAACGACACAGGATTTGAGGATGGCTTCGGTCGCCTTGAAATCTTCGAAGCCCCCGAATTCGGCTCCGCAATAGCAAGCACATACACGGTACTTTACACACCTGCCAACTTCTTTATTGGACAAGAAACTTTCAGGTATAAAGTGTCCGACTCCGATGGAGATTACAGCATTGCTACCGTTACAGTTTCCGTATCGGAAAAACCGAACCTTGTGCCAATTGCGCATAACGACAGCTGTGCAACCAGCTTCAACGAGGCTGTGGTTGTTAACGTTCTTATTAACGACGAGAACCTTGGTGACGAACCGATTACTGTTGCAATTAACGGCAATCCAACGCAGGGAACTGCTACAGTGAATGCTGACAACACGGTAACATACACTCCTGCTACTGATTTCGTTGGAAAAATGGAATTCACCTACACCGTTACCGATAAAGATGGCGACAGCGATGAGGCTACCGTTAGCGTAAACGTTAAAGCTGGCACCAACTACGTTCCGGTTGCCAACGATGATGAGGAAACTACCTACGTCAATACTCCAGTTACCATTAACGTTCTTCAGAATGATACCGGACTAGAGGATGGTTTTAACGAGATTTCAATTCAGATTCAGCCACAATTCGGAACCGCTGTTGTGAACAGCAACAATACTATTACCTACACACCATCGAATAACATGTTAGGGGAAGAAACATTCACCTATAAGCTGGTTGATAACGATGGCGATTTCGACCTGGCTGAAGTTACCGTAACCATCATTGAAAAACCGAACTCACGTCCAGTGGCCAACGATGTTTCGGTTGCAACCAGCTTCAACACGCCAGTAACAATCGACGTTCTTCATAACGACACAGGACTTGAAGACACACCGATTACCGTTAGCATTACCCAGCCAGTTGACACCAAGAAAGGAACTGCTGTTGTAAATGCCGATAATACGGTAACCTTTACTCCAACTACTGATTACGTTGGCTTTGCAACCTTCACCTATACAGCAACCGACCGCGATGGCGACAGCGATAATGCTATCGTTACGGTTAACGTAAAATCAGGAATTAACTACTGGCCGGTAGCCGAAGATGATGAGGCAACAACCTATGTAAATACTCCGGTTGATATTGCCGTTCTGGCAAATGATTCCGGTTTAGAGGATGGAATTGGTGCAATCACCATTCAGGTTGCTCCGCAATTTGGCAGCGTAACAATTAGCAATAATATTGTTACCTATACTCCTGCAAACTTCTTCGAAGGGGAAGAAACGTTCGTATATAAACTGGCCGATACCGATGGAGATTTCGACTTTGCTACCGTAACGGTAACAACCATTGAACGCCCCAACTCAATTCCGATTGCCAACAACGTTTCGGTGGCAACCAGCTTCAACACTCCGGTTACCATTGATGTGCTGCACAACGATACCGGGCTTGACGATACTCCAATTACTGTAACAATCAGTTTACAGGCAGATGCAGAGGAAGGGACAGCAACCGTTAACCCCGACAACACTGTAACATTCACTCCAACCGAAAACTACATTGGATTCGCAACTTTCGAGTACACTGTTACTGATGCCGATGGAGAGTTCGACGATGCAATTGTTACGGTTAACGTTAAGGAGGGTATAAACTACGTTCCCGTTGCCAACGACGATGAAGCATCAACAATTGTAAACCGTAGCGTTGATATTCCAGTATTAAGAAATGATACTGGACTGGAAGACGGAATCGACAGCCTCTCTATTCAGGTTCGTCCAAAATTCGGAACTGCTACTGTAAACCAAAACCTTACAGTTACCTACACCCCATCTAACAATTACACAGGAGTAGAAACTTTCATCTATAAACTTACGGACAACGATGGTGATTTCGATTTTGCGCTGGTTACCGTTACAATTACCGAGCAAGAGAATAGCATTCCTGTTGCCAACGATGATAGCAGAGGAACCAGCTTCAACACACCGGTAATAATTGATGTGTTACATAACGATACCGGTTTGGATGATGTTCCGATAACAGTTTCAATCAAATCGCTGCCAATTTACACACAGGGGACAGTGGAAGTAAACGACGACAACACGATTACCTTCACTCCTGCTACAGACTATACTGGAACCGCAAGTTTCAGCTATACTGTTACCGATGCGAATGAGGATAGCGACGATGCCAATGTTACCGTTATCGTAAAATCTGGAACCAACTATATTCCCGATGCCAGCGACGATGAAGCAGAAACCATTCAGAATACATCTGTAGAAATTGCTGTTCTGGCAAACGACAGAGGGCTTGAGGATGGGTTCGGTTCAATCACCATCTTCCAGCAACCTCCTTTCGGTAAAGTAATGGTAACTCCAAACAGAACATTAAACTACATACCCGACAACAACTATATTGGAGAAGAATCGTTCGTTTACCAACTCTCCGATGTTGATGGCGATTACGATTTGGCCACGGTAACGGTTACCGTTATTGAGCGTCCAAACTACATACCTGTTGCCAACGACGATAGAAGGGGAACCAGCTTCAACACACCGGTAACTATCGATGTTCTATTCAACGATGAAGGTATTGAGGATAAACCATTAACGCTCACTGTCAGCCTCGCGCCAGATGCTGCACAAGGAACAGCCGCTGTTAACAGTAATAACACTATCACCTTCACTCCTATCCAAGGATTTGTTGGTGAAGCAACATTCCGCTACACTGTTACCGACAAGGATGGCGAGAACGACGATGCATTGGTTACTGTTAACGTAAAAGAGGGCGTGAACTATGTACCCAAGGCTGTAAACGACCAGGCTACAACTACTATAAATACTTCTGTTGATGTTGCAATTCTTGCCAACGATTCAGGCTTTGAGGATGGTTTTGGTGAAATTACAATTCACAACGAACCCCCATTCGGAACGGTTGAAATAAACGAGAATAGAACCGTTACCTACACACCTTCACCAAATTTTGTTGGCGTTGAAACCTTCACATACACCGTTTCCGACATTGATGGCGACTTTGATATTGCTACTGTCACCGTTACTGTAACCGAAAAACCAAACTCAGTTCCAGTGGCAAACGACGACCGTCGTGGAACCAGCTTCAACACTGCGGTGGATATTGATGTCCTATTCAACGACCTGGGTCTCGACGACGAGCCAATAACCGTTGAGGTTAGCACTGCTCCAATTGCCGACCAGGGAACTGCTGTGGTGAACGAGAACAACACCGTTACATTCACGCCCAAAACCGGATTTATTGGCTTTGCCAACTTTGTTTACACCATTACCGATGCTGATGGCGAAAGGGACGATGCAACGGTTACCGTATCGGTTAAGGAAGGCGAAAACTATGTTCCAAACGCTGTGGACGATAATGCAACTACCATTGTAAACACACCCGTTGACATTGCAGTTGTAGCTAACGATACCGGATTTGAAGATGGATTTGGGGACTTGGCAATCCATATTGCTCCCCAGTTTGGTACGGCAACCATTAAGGATAGATCGGTTACCTACACACCTTCACCAAACTTTATTGGTGAAGAAACGTTCGTTTACGTTGTATCCGATGCCGATGGCGATTACGACATTGCAACAGTTACGGTTACGGTTACCGATAAGCCAAACTACGTTCCAATTGCCAATGACGACAAGCGTGGAACCAGCTTCAACACTTCAGTAACAGTTGATGTCCTTTTCAATGACCTGAACCTTGAAGATGAGCCTATTACCGTTACCATAAGCGAAAATCCAACCACAGAAACTGGAGCAGTAATTGTAAACTCAAAGAACATGGTGGTATTCACACCTACCACTGGTTTCGTTGGTACATCTACTTTCCGTTACACAGTTACAGATAACAATGGCGATAGCGATGATGCACAGGTAACCATTAATGTGAAGAGTGGCGAAAACTTCGTTCCCGAAGCCAATGATGATGAGGCCTACACATACCTCAACACACCTGTTCGAATTGTTGTTCTTCAAAACGACGGGGGGCTAGAAGATGGCGTTGAGAATATTGCTATATACAGTAACCCGGCAACGGGAACCGTTGAAGTTAACTCCGATTTCAGCGTAACCTACATCCCATCGAATAATTATGTTGGAACCGAGGAGTTCACGTATATAGTATCTGATGTTGATGGTGATTTCGATATGGCAACCGTAACCGTTTCGGTTACTGAGGATACAAACATTATTCCCGTTGCGAACGACGATAACCGAGGAACCAGCTTCAACACTGCCGTTACGGTTGATGTTTTGGCAAACGACACTGGCCTTTCCGATTTACCCATTGCTGTTACAATTAGCGAAAATCCAGCAAGCGAAATGGGAACCACAACTGTAAATGCCGACAACACTGTAACTTTCACTCCTGCAACTGGCTACATTGGCCCGGCTGTATTCCGCTACACCGTTACCGATGCCAACTTCGATAACGACAATGCGCTGGTAACTATAAATGTGAAGGAGGGTGAAAATGCTGTGCCAATTGCCAACGACGATCAACGTGGGACAAGCCTAAACACTGAAATTGTAGTTGATGTACTTGCAAACGATGAGGGGCTCGATGACGAACCAATTACGCTTACAATTACCTCCGAACCCGACGTAGAACACGGAGTAGCCTTTGTGAATAGCAATAACACTATAACATTTACACCAATTGTTGGATTTATTGGGATTGCCCGTTTCACATACAAAGTAACCGATGTTGATGGTGACTTCGACAGCGCTTTGGTTATGATTAACGTGAAGAGCGGTAACAACATTGTTCCCGTTGCTGTTAACGATGAGGTAACTACAACAATTAACAACGATGTAATCATCAGCGTTCTCGATAATGATACAGGTTTGGACGACAAACCAATTCTTGTAACCATTAGCATGGAGCCAAAACCCGAAGAAGGAGCAGCACTTGAAAACACCGATAACACCATTACATTCTCGCCTGCAGAGAATTACACCGGAACCCTTACCTTCATGTACAGGGTTACCGATGGCGATGGCGACTACTCAATTGCAACGGTTACCGTTAACGTAGTTGAATCGGGAAGCCCAGTAACTGCAAACGACGATAACGTTGAGATAACGAAAAACTCAAGTGTCGACATTGATATTCTGGCAAACGACACCGGAATTAATGGAGTTGAATTAACGGTTTCAATAGTTACCGAACCCTTGTTTGGAGTAGCAACAGTAAACTACGATTACACGTTAAACTACGTTCCGAATGCATACTACTACGGTCTCGACTCGTTAACCTACCAACTTTGCGATTTGGATAACAACTGCGATGAAGCCAAGGTTAGAATTACGGTAATTGATAGCGACCCAAATAAGCTGCAAATCCCCGAGGGATTCTCTCCAAACGGCGACACTAAAAACGACTACTTCGAGATTATTGGTTTGGAGTACTTCGGGCAAGTTTCGGTAAAAATATACAACCGCTGGGGTAACCTGGTTTATAAGAGCAACTTCTACCGCAACGACTGGGACGGAACGTCTAATACGTCCATGTCAATTGGCAAAACGCTTCCAACAGGAACGTACTACTACATAATTGAGATTGTTGAAACTGGGGAGAAATTCAACGGAAACGTATTCCTTAAAAGGTAATTGGGTTCAATTTTGAAATACTTGTTATGATGAAAAAGCTAGTTATAGGTACTATTTTCCTTGCTTCACTTCTTGTAAGCAACTCTTATGCACAGCAGGATCCGCTTTTTACGCATTACCTGCAGAATCCAATTGCATACAATCCCGCCATAGCCGGAACAGTGGGCGGGCTTAACCTGAGTTTACTGTCTCGTCACCAGTGGATTGGGATGGACGGAGCACCCGCCTCATACAGTTTTGGAGCGCATACTCCATACATTAAACAGAACATGGGGTTAGGTTTCAACATGATGACTGATAAAGCTGGTCCTCTTAGAGCAACACACATAACTGCTTCCTACGCTTACCAAATAACCCTTATTGAAGGGTTAAAACTTTCCATGGGGCTAAAAGCCGGAGTAAGCACCTACAATGCTAAGGTTAATGGAATTAGCGTAATCGATACAACTGATCCTGAGTTCCAGAGCAACGAGAATAGGGTTAACCCCAACATGGGCGTAGGTTTCTACCTTTATGATGAAAATAACACGTACTACGCTGGTTTTTCGGCACCTCGCCTTATTGAGCCCAAACTAAACAAGGAGTACAGGAATAGCGGTGAGCCCTACAACCCACAAATGTACCTGATGGGCGGTTATAACTTAATTATTAACCACGATTGGGTTTTTATGCCATCGATGTTGCTAGGAATTATGGGCGGATCGCCAATGTCGGCTGATGTAACAGCACAGTTCCTTTACCTGAATAAGTTCAACTTTGGTACGCACTACCGTGCTGGCGATGCTGCAGGGCTATTTTTCAACGGAAAAGTTAACAACGACCTAACCCTTGGTTACGCTTTCGACTTTACCCTAAACAAGCTTTCTAGGGTGAATAGTGGAACCCATGAACTTATGATTACCTACACTTTCGATGACATTTGGAATAAATTAAAGGGATGGAAATTTTAGAGTTTTAAATAAAATTCTAATTTTGTTTTGAAATCATTCAATTTGAACAAATGAAAAAAATTGCTTTTTTATTATTGGCGATAGCTTTAACCATAAGTTCATACGCTCAGGTTTTCAATACGGGTCAAACCCTTAAACCCAAAACTTTCTCGCTTGGAATTGAACCTGCCGTACTTATTGGCGGTCCCGATTTCATGCTTTTCCTTCATGGAGGGTACGGACTAACTAAAGGAATAGATTTTGGTCTAAATCTTGGGTTCCTAGGCCCCGGAGAGTACTTTGGTGCAGACGTAGAATTTGCCATGGGCAAAAATTTCTCGCTGGCAGCTGGTGCCCATCACTTTAACGATTTCGGGCTGGACGGAACCTTCAACATCACATTCCCAATTAAGAATGACGTGCGCCTCTTCACCGGCGCCGATTTGGATGTGAACTTCGGTAACGATGTTGACTTCCTTCTTTGGATTCCGGTTGGATTAGAAATTGGCCTACGAAGTAACATGAGTTTCATTTTTGAGGCAGAAATTGGGCTCACCGACCCGGCGTACCATTTTATTGGTGGCGGATTAAATTTTTACCTATAAGAAGCTAAATTTGCATATATACCCCCCTTTTTTAATCAGTTCAATACATTTCTCAAATAATTGAGTTGATTTGAGAGAAATAATAATGAGCAACCATTCACCCAAATGCTTAAAGAAATTCTTCTTCTAAACCCTATTTACGTTACAATTTTCTGGGCCTTTGTTCTGAACACAAATAACAGGAGCAAGCATTTACCAAAAGTGTTTCTGGGAATATTTATGGTTGTGGCTTCGGCTGTATACATCTCTCACTTTTTATACTTTACACATCGATTCGTTGAGTACTTCTATGCGGATAGTATCTACACCTTGGCGTACCTCTCGGTTTACCCACTATACCACATATACGTTAGGCTTCTAACCGTTGACAGCAAAATATCAATTCAGAAACATGGCCCGTACCTTCTGGTACCCATAATTCTATTCGTTGCAACACTTGCCGGATATATAATAATGGGAAAAGAAGGTGGGATTAACTTCATCGAATCAATTCTGGTTCAAGGAAAAAAACCGCATGGTTTTCAGGTTTACATGTTCTCACTTTTCGTAATCGGACGCATTGTGTTTCTACTACAAACCGCAATCTACCTGATTCTAAGTTTCAAACTAATTCGTGCTAACAACATCCGCCTGCAGGATTACTACAGCAACATGGATGATCGTAAACTAAACTGGGTACAGTTCTTCAACATCAGCTTTGCCTTCACATCAGTATCTAGTGCTGTTCTCGCTTCAATTGGACGAAATGTATTTCTTCAAAATGAAATACTGCTCGTTTTTCCATCGGTAGTTTTTACCCTTATGCTTTTCTTTATTGGGTTACTTGGCTACCGTCAATTAGCCATATTCACTGAGATAAATCGTTTTATTGAAATCCCTGAAGAATCGAAACCGCCTCATCGTCTGAAAGAAAAGCTCGATAATCTTTTCGAGAGGGAGAAAATTTTCAAGAACCCAGATCTTAAAATTTGGGATGTTAGCTCAATGCTCGGAACAAACCGAACCTTCGTATCCCGTATAATCAATAGTGAATACGGGCGAAATTTCTGCACACACGTTAATTATTACCGCGTTGCCTCCGCAAAAATGTTTATTAAGAACAACAGGAATCTTTCGAACGAGCAAATCGCTGAACTATCGGGGTTTTGTTCGGTAAATTCGCTATACCGCGCATTTTTGAACTCAGAGGGTATGTCGCTAGGACAGTTCCGAAGGCAAGTTTTAGGTTAACATTTCACATATTACCCAGCGTACTGAGCAAATGGCGCACCTTTTCAACCGACTCGATGTAGTAATTTGCTTTCGTATTTTTTGTACCAACCTTAATGGTATACGCATTCTGTGGCATTGCCCCAAAGGTGTACTCATCAGTCCAGTCGTCGCCAATGGCCATAACAAACTGGTAATCTCTTTTTGCTAGCTGCTGGGCAGCTGCACGTCCCTTATTAATACCCGAATTTTTTACCTCAATTACCTTGTCGCCATCCATAATTTCGAGGTTTAGGTTCGAAACTAAATCGCGCAGCTCGTCCTTCAGCTCCCAGGCACGTATTACACCCAAATCGGGATCTGAATTCCGGTAGTGCCAAACCAACGAGTAGTTCTTCTCCTCGAGAAATGAACGCGGGGTTCGGTCAGCATAAAAATTGATGATTGGCCTTATGATATCCATCCAGTTCTTGTCGATATTTTCCATCATTCCCCATTCAGCACCAGGGGCCTTAATCCAAACCCCATGCTCGGCAACAAAAGTAATGGACTCAAAGTCGGCAAACCAATTTCCAAGAGTTTCCTTGTCTCTTCCACTAATAATAACTACCTTACTTTTTGTGTCCGATACCAACTTACGCAGAATTGCGTAAAGCTCCTCATTGGGAACTGCCATCTGCGGATCCTTATGAAAACCCGTAAGCGTACCATCATAATCCAGAAAAATAATTCGCTGGTGAGCTTTTCTGTAAGACTCCTTAATATCATCAATTATTCTCGGTGAAATTTTTCGTGTCAGGTTGGTTTCCTGCAGCTTCTTAACGCTTTTTAGGGTCGAAAGAATATCGGTTGCCCACTTCTGCTCGTTATACAGCTGTAACCGTTTCTGCATAACCTCATTGCTCTGAATTTGTTCAGCAACTGAGAGTTCCATTGCTTGTCGAATTGCTTCGGCCATCTCGAAAGTGTTGTTGGGATTCACCTGAAGCGCTTCGCTCATCTCCTTGGCCGCACCAGTCATTTCACTCAGAATCAAAACACCGGTCCCATCATGTCGTGATGCGATATACTCCTTGGCTATCAAATTCATCCCATCGCGAAGCGGTGTAACCAGGGCAATATCGGACACTGAGTACATCTCAACCTTCTCGTCCCGACTTAAGTATCGGTAGAAGTAAATAATTGGCATCCAGCCAACGGTACCATAATGCCCGTTAATTCGACCTACCAACTCATCAACCATCCTTTTTTTAGCCTGGTATTCAACCAGAACCTCACGCGAGGGAATAACAAAAAGCGCTAAACAGATTTTTTCAAGGTACTGGGGATACTTATTCAGAAATAGTTCATATGCTTCCAAGCGTTTATCAATGCCCTTTGCGTAATCGAGCCTGTCAATTGAAAGCATAAGTTTGATTTGCCCGTTGTTCAGTGTTTTTGAAATAAAATCTTCACCCACCCCAAGTTGCGACTTACTACCCTTTTTCAACAACGCACGTGATTTTTCCTGAAAGTATTTGTAGTCAATACCTATCGGAAAGTTATCAATTTTCACAACCCTTTCATCCAGCTTCACGGTGTTTAGCACGTTGTCAATGCCAAGCAATCTTCTTACAGAACTCATGAAGTGCCGCTCGTAATCGAAGGTATGGAATGCCACCAAATCGGCTCCCAGCATACCCTCCACAATTTCACGACGCCATGGCAGTATCCTAAAAATTTCGTACGATGGGAACGGTATATGCAGGAAAAAACCAATGGTTAGGTCAGGGCTAGCATCGCGAAGCATTTTAGGCAAAAGCAGAAGATGGTAATCGTTAATCCAAATAGTATCGTCTTTGCTTGCAACCTCAAGAACTTTATCAGCGAACTTTTGGTTAACAGCCCAGTAACTCTCCCAAAAGTCTTCTCTAAACTCGCTATACTGGGTAAAGTAGTGAAAAAGTGGCCAAATAGTGGCATTGCAAAATCCGTAGTGATGCTTCTCAACCTCATCGGCTGTTAAACAAACTGAATGGCAGCGCTCCTGCTCCAGCAACTCTGTAACCCTTTCACTGTCTTGCTTCTCCAGATCTATTTGCTCGTTACCTGTCCAGCCTACCCAGTCGCACTGCTGCAAGTTATAGAAAGAACTCAACCTGCTTGGAGTCCGAATTATCTTTTCCTTAATCCGCAATCCATCAGCTGTTTTCTCAATCTCGTAGGGTAACTTATTCGACACAACAATAAGCCTGCTCATATTCGTTCGTTTTTAAATTCTATACATCAAAAAACTTTACTATATTAGCAAAAAATAGCCACTTTTCCAATCGTTTTGGGGCTCAGGTTCCCTAAATTGCTCTTTACTAAAGAACTGTTGCAAGTTTTTTTCAAACAAAAAAAACATGAACCAATGAGCAGATACAGTTTCGATGCAGTAATATTCGACCTCGATGGCGTTATTACCAAAACAGCACAAGTTCATGCCAGGGCATGGAAAGAAATGTTTGACGAGTACCTTAGGAATCGAGAGAAAAGATTTGGAGAACCCTTCAAGGAGTTTACTCACGCAAACGATTACCTTCCCTACGTTGACGGGAAGCCTCGGTACAAAGGAGTAGAATCGTTCTTAAAGTCCAGAGGAGTTGACATTCCCTTTGGATCACCCGATGATGAACCCGGGTTAGAAACAATATGTGGCCTTGGCAACAGGAAAAACAACGAATTTAACAAAATACTAAAACGTGACGGTGTTGAGGTATACAAGTCTACTGTAGAGTTCATCGATGAGCTGGAGAAAGCTGGGATAAAGCTGGGGGTTGCCTCATCAAGCAAAAACTGCAAGCAGGTGCTTGAGGCAGCCAAACTGGCTCACCGTTTTGAAACCCGCGTTGATGGGGAAGTTTCTGCAAAGTTAGGTTTGCACGGCAAACCCGAAGCCGATATTTTCACCGTTGCCTGCGATAACCTAGGAGTTACCTACGACAGGGCAGTTATTGTTGAGGATGCCGTTTCGGGCGTTCAAGCTGGTCAAAACGGTAACTTTGGTTTGGTTTTAGGCATTGCCCGGGAAAACAATGCCCACGAGCTAAAAATAAACGGAGCTGACATTGTAATAACCGATATTTCTGAACTAAACGGAATTGAAGGGGTAGAACGTTGGTTTAAGGGAGGCTTGCTAAAAGATTTGTGGGCTATCTCGTACAACGATTACAACCCCAAAAACGAACGTTCGCGCGAGGCCCTTCTTACCGTGGGGAACGGTTACTTTGGAACCCGAGGCGCTCTAGAAGAAAGCGAAGCAAACCAGGTGAACTACCCTGGAACATATATGGCTGGCCTCTATAATACCCTTCCTTCGCCGGTTGGTGACCGCATGATTGAAAACGAAGATTTTGTCAACGCCCCAAATTGGCTCACCATTTCTTTTAAGGTTGGCGAAGGTGATTGGTTCGATCCGAACAGGGATAAAATCCTTGAAATGGAACGAAACCTTAACCTTCTTAATGGTGTTTTAACCAAAAGAATGGTGGCTGAAGACTCAAAAGGACATAGGACATTAATTATTTCAAGAAGAATTGCAAGCATGAGCAACAAGCATCAGGCAGCAATTGACTATTCAATAACCCCACTAAACTACGGAGGTTACATTAGGGTAAAATCAGGCCTGAGCGTTCCATCAAAAAATGATGGCGTTGACAGGTACAAAGAACTTAACCAGAAACATACCCAACCCATTGAGCAGGGTGGTGCGGGAAATGTTACATACATAGCTGCAAAAACTGTTCAATCAGGTATTACCATCGCATTGGCCGCTAAACTTGAAACCTTCTTCGATAATCGTCCACTTGCAACCGATTTTGTGATTAAGCATGAGGAAGGATGGGTAAACACATACATTAAGGCCTCCGTAAAAAAAGAGCAAACCTTTAGAATTGAGAAACTTGTAAGCATTTGCAATTCTCTTGACAAAAAAACTAAAAAACCAACTGAGTTTGTAAGAAAAGATGTAATCAGCATCCAATCGTTCGATACCATGTTTGCAGAAAGCATTAAGGCATGGTCAAAAGTTTGGAACAAAGCCGATATCACAATAGTGGGTGATCGGCTTGCTCAGAAGCTCGTTCGGCTCCATATATACCATTCCATGGTAACAACCTCTTCCCATAGCACGAGCATTGACTTTGGAATTCCCGCTCGAGGTCTTCATGGCGAAGCCTATCGGGGGCATATTTTCTGGGACGAACTATTCATTCTCCCCTTCTACTGCATGCACTTCCCTGAGGTAGCAAAATCTGTGCTTTTGTATCGCTATAGGCGGCTTGATGCCGCCCGCGAATATGCGAAACAACACGGTTACTCAGGTGCCATGTTCCCTTGGCAAAGTGGTAGTAGCGGGAAAGAAGAAACCCAGACAGTACACCTCAACCCCGTGTCAGGGATGTGGGGCGACGACTACAGTTCCCTTCAACGACACATCTCTATCGCTATCGCGTACAACATCTGGATGTACTTCAACGTTACTCACGATGTTAGTTTCCTCAACACTAACGGTGGTGAACTGTTCCTCGAAATCTGTCGGTTCTGGGCAAGCAAAACAAAACGGAATAAACTAACCGGCCGCTTCGAGATTGATGAAGTTATGGGACCCGATGAGTTCCACGAAAAACTTCCTGATTCAACTAAAGGAGGACTTAAAAATAACGCATACACAAACATTATGGTAGTATGGTTATTCAGCAAGGCGGCCGAATTGCTCAAACACATTGATGTAACACACAAAAAAGAACTATTCAAAAAGATTGAACTATCAAACGATGAAGTTGATGAATGGCGGGTAATCCAAAAGAATATTGCCCTTTCTATTTCAGATGAAGGAATAATTGAACAGTTCGACGGATACTTCAACCTAAAGGAACTCGACTGGGATGCCTACTCAAAAAAATATGAGAACATACATCGTTTGGATAGAATACTCAAAGCCGAGGGGAAATCTCCCGATGAGTTCAAAGTATCGAAACAAGCCGACACCCTGATGACCTTTTACAACATTGACCCACAAATAGTAACAAACATCGTTGAAGAAGTAGGGTACAAGGTTGATAAAAATTATCTGGAGAAAAACTTCGATTACTACTATAACCGATGTTCGCATGGTTCAACCCTTAGCCGAGTAGTTCATGGATACATTGCCTCACTTATTGGGAAAAATGAGCTATGCTGGGAGCTATACATTCAATCACTTAAAAGCGATTACATTGATATTCAGGGAGGAACAACTGGAGAAGGGATTCATATGGGTGTAATGACAGGCACTGTTTTACTAACTCTTGCGGCATTCGCCGGGTTGAACCTGAAGGGTGACCTACTAGAGTTCGACCCAAAACTCCCAAAACATTGGCAAGAATTATCATTTAACTGCACTTTTCGCGGAGTAAACTTCAACGCCAGAGTGCTTAGCAACTACATACTTCTTAAAGCCAACAAAAATACCAGAGTAGTAATTGGCAGCAAGGAGTACTCCCTAAATGCCGATGCTGAGGTTAAGGTTGCCACTGGCAAAAAAGTATAGATTTTTAATCCTCAATATATTTCTTGTTTATGCTAAGTGATGTTTTACTAATCAACGACCTTCATAAATCTGCTGCTGCATCCATATATGAAATACTTCAGGCCGATAGAGAGCGGAAACTGGAAAAGGATCCGGAATACAAGTATATAGTTGCAATCTCCGGTGAATCGGGAGCTGGGAAATCCGAACTATCCCACTCGTTAGGACTAATTCTTAAAGCAAATAATATTCGAGCAAAGGTTATCCACGCCGACAACTACTACTCGGTTCCACCCTTACTTCGCAAGGAATGGCGATTGGCAATGGGGCTAGATTCCATTGGCCCCAACGAGTACGACTGGGAGCTGCTGAATAAAAATATTGTTGAGTTCAAGAATAACATGATCGCCCGAATACCCTGCATTGATATAATTCCCGACCAGGTTGATGAGCTTACTACCGACTTCCAAAAAATTAACATACTTATTGTTGATGGCCTTTACGCAATTAACCTCGAAGAAGCTGACCTGAAAGTATTCATTGAGCTTACCTACCTCGAAACCAAAATGATGCAGCTAATGCGAGGCAAAGAATCGATTGATGAACATCGCACCCAAATTCTTGAAAAAGAACATATTGGCGTTCAATCTCTTAGATCCTACGCAAACATTATCATTAATAAAAGCTACGAAGTAGAAATGGTTAAGTAACCCCCTCTACAATATTTTATTGCAAATTATATCTTATTATCAGCCAAACTGGTCAACTGTTGTAAGGAAATTTTATATTTTTTTCAAAAAAAAATATGCTATCTATCATACCAATTATTATCGGTATCGATTGATAATGAAATTCATTCAAAAAAAATAGATATTAAAACCAATATGCAAAACGTTACATATTGATAATAATCATTTTACATCGTCCTAAATATTTAATAACTTTAACACCAAATTTAATTCGGCTTACAATAATCTTTAAAAAATACTTGCCTATGAACGCAAAGGAAATGTTTGCCAAAGCAAAAAAACTGAATGCATGGCAATACACAAAGAAAGAGCTCTATAGAGGCTACACCGACAAAATTCTTTATATAAATGTTGGGGAAAACTCCATTAAAGAAAAGGATGTTCCTGAGCAAATGAAAGAAAAATTTGTTGGTGGCAAGGGCTATGGCTTACGACTGCTTTGGGATGCAACAACCCCAACCACAAAATGGGACGATCCTGAGAATGAAGTCATCATTAGCTCTGGCCCCATTGGGGGAATAACCCAATACTCCGGAACAGGAAAATCACTTCTTGTTAGCATTTCGCCCCAAACCAACTCAATAATGGACTCCAACGTGGGAGGATTCTTTGGCCCCTTCCTTAAATTCTCGGGTTTCGATGCACTTGAACTTCAGGGCAAAGCTCAAAAAGATGTAATTATCTATATCGATGGGAAGAACGGTAACATTGAAATATTTGAAGATCCGGGCTTGGCAAAAGACTCACATATTCTTGCTGAGGAACTTTCCGAAATCTTTGCTGATGATGAGAAAGACTACAAAAACATTGGCATTGTTTCAATGGGCGCCGCAGCTGAGAATTCGCTAATTGGAATGGTAAATTTCACATTTTACGATCCGAAACGTAAAAAAATTAGGTTGAAACAAGCTGGTCGTGGTGGGATTGGTACCGTTATGCGCAACAAAAAAATTAAAGCTATTGTAGCAAAGGTTGAGGGTGTAAAAGGAAACCTCAACAATGTTGCTGACCTAGAAGCAATTACTGAGCGTGGGCGAAAGTATCAGAAAGAGATGCGTGAACTTGATGACCATCAGTGCCAAATGCGCAAGAAAGGTACCGCTAACATTGCCAACGTAATGAACGATTACGACCTACTACCAACCCATAACTTTAAGTTTGGCAGCTCAGAGGATGGACTAAAAATCCACAGTAACGTTTTTAGAGATAACTATTTCACCCAAAATATTCCCGATGGCTGCTGGATTGGGTGCGCCATGAGCTGCTCTAAGGGTGTAGACGATTTTATTCTGAAAACTGGCCCCTACAAGGGACAAGCCGTTATTGTTGATGGACCAGAGTACGAAACTGTGGCCGGATTAGGTTCAAACCTCGGAATTTTCAACCCTGAAGCAATTATCGAAGCAAACTTCTACTGCGACACCTACGGAATTTGTACAATTACCTGGGGGACCTGTATGGCATTCGTAATGGAATGCTACGAGAATGGTATCCTAAACAAAGAGATAACAGGCGGGCTGGATCTAAACTTCGGTCAATTTGAAAATATGATGGAGGTAATGCACCAGCTGGCACGTGGCGAAGGTTTCGGAATGATTGTTGGACAAGGAGTTCGCAAAATGAAGGAAATTTTTGCCAAGGAGTATGGTGGCGATCCAAAATTCTTGCAGGATATTGGAATGGAAAACAAGGGGCTTGAGTACTCACAGTACGTTTCTAAGGAATCGCTTGCACAGCAAGGTGGTTACGCCATGACCAACAAGGGACCACAGCACGACGAGGCTTGGCTAATTTTTATGGACATGGTTAACAACCAAATTCCAACTTTTGAAGATAAAGCTGAAGCATTGCACTACTTCCCAATGTTCCGTACATGGTTCGGACTGCAGGGATTATGTAAACTTCCTTGGAACGATGTGGTACCAAAAGGTAATGCCGAAACTGCTGAACCTCACAAAATTCCCGAGCACGTTGACAACTACGTTGCCATTTACAAAGGTGTAACCGGGAAACCTTTCGATAAGGATGAAATGATTGTTCAGAGTGAACGCGTGTACAACTTCCAGCGTATTTTCAATATCCGTCGCGGATTTGGACTTCGTAAGCACGATGCCCAACCCTACCGTGCTGCTGGACCTGTTACCCGCGAGGAGTACGAAAGCCGTCAGGAACGCTACGACAAGCAGCTAAAAGAAACCATTGGTTTGGATCCCACAAGCATGAATATCGACGAGAAAATTGCAGCGCTTCGTAAATACCGTGAAAACCGATACGAACAACTCCTCGATGCAGTTTACAAGCGCCGCGGATGGAACAACAATGGAGTTCCAACCATCGAGCACCTTAAGAAAATAAAAATGGATCTTCCAGAACTGATTGAGGTAATCAAACCTTTACAGTAAGCAAAGAATATTTCAAACAAAAAACCCACTAAATTCAGTGGGTTTTTTGTTGGTTAAGATATTAAGGTTTCTATAAAACTTCCTGTTGCTTCTGGTTTTGCGCCTCCTCTTGCTTCTTACTTTTTTTCTTTCCCTTCAGCTTCTTCTTCTCCTTTTGGTTGCCATTCCCTTTTTCGTTTTTCTTCCTTCGATATCGAGCAATAAGGTATCCTGTTACTCCAACAATTATATATAAAGGCCAAATTGCAATGAGAAACAGCATGAAGCTAACAAAACCCTTCCACCCATTGTGTAACGATTTTTTTAATCTTTCTACAAAACGTTCGCTGGCCTCAGGAACATACTCGTAATCAACTTTTTGGAAAACGTAGAGTTCAATTGTGCTAAACCTTACTTTGCTCTTTAAATACTTTACACGACCTTCAATTGACTCAATATTTCCTCTAACCTCGGCCAGCTTGCTCTCAATTTTAAGTATATCGTCAATGCTATCCGTTTTTCGCAGAAGGCGAATAAAATTATTTTCAACCTTCCTCAGATTTTTCAAACGGCTCTCAATATCAATGAACTCTTCTGTTACATCGTTACTCTCCACCCGCTGGTATTCAACCCTTTTTGCTACTTGAATAAAATCATAAATCAGCGCATCAAGGCTTACCGATGGAACTCTGATAGAAATATAATTCAAAATTTGAAAATCGGAATTGTGGTAGTTCTCTGAAGAAATCCAACCTTTATGCACTTTCACTAGCGAATCAACCTTTTGTCGGGCAACATTGTAATCGTCAACTTCAATACCTATACTAACATTCTTTATCAGCATGTTACCATGCATTTCCTCTGCATGTATTTCTCTGCCCGATGAAGATAATGGTGGTGGAGGTGGCGGAACATCGGATTGAAAGGCAATAGGAATCATTTCTTCCTTAACATCCATGTCGTACGACTTCGAACCATCAGATTCGTTGTAACCCGAGCCGCATCCTAACAGGATAAAACTAATTGGCAATAAAAGCAATAGGATTCTTTTCATAGGTTCAATTTTTATAGCAAGTTAAATAAAAATGGAAAGTAGCAGTTTAATTCCACCCCATTTTTTTATAATGTTTCACAGCCCAAAAAAATTCAGCAAATTGCGAATTTGTCCTATTTTCATAATTTTGTGGCTTCAAAGTTAAAACACAATGGTTTCGTTAAATCAGGTTACGGTTTCTTTTGGTGGGTTCGATCTGTTCCGCGATGTCAGCTTCTTGGTTAGCAACCGCGAGCGGGTTGGATTGGTTGGGAAGAATGGAGCAGGAAAATCAACAGTTCTAAAACTTATTGTTGGCGAGATGACTCCCAGCAGCGGAATTGTTAGCGTTCCCCGTGAAATAAAGGTTGGTTACCTCCCACAGCAAATGGCTGTAACAAACACGCGCAGCGTAATGAGCGAAACCATGCAGGCTTTTCAAGAAATTCTTCTGCTTGCAAAGGATATTCAGAATTTAACGAAAGAACTTGAGGAACGTACCGATCACGAGTCGGAATCGTACGTTGATATCATCCACCAGCTTTCCGAAAAAAGTGAAAGATACAACCTGCTCGAAGGCGACAGCCTTGAAGCAAAAGCAGAGGTAACATTGCTTGGGCTTGGATTCCGACGTTCCGATTTTCAACGCCCAACCTCAGAGTTTAGCGGCGGATGGCGAATGCGCATTGAGCTTGCAAAAATTTTACTGCGCCAACCCGATATCCTCCTGCTTGACGAGCCAACCAACCATCTCGATATTGAGTCAATCCAGTGGCTTGAGGATTACCTGAAAGTTTTCCCGGGAGCAGTTGTACTTATTTCTCACGACCGCGCTTTCCTCGATAATATCACCGAGCGAACCATCGAACTTTCGCTTGGCAAAGCGTTCGATTATCGTGTTCCCTACTCAAAATATGTTGTTCTACGTCAGGAACGCAGGGAGCAGCAAATGTCTGCTTTTAAAAATCAGCAGAAACAGATTGAGGAAACCAAGGATTTTATCGAGCGATTCCGCTACAAGGCAACCAAGGCAAATCAGGTTCAATCGCGAGTGAAGCAGCTCGAAAAGATGGAGATAATTGAGGTTGACGACGAGGACAACTCAAAAATTAATATCCGTTTCCCGGATGCTCCTCGCTCCGGCGATTTGGTTGTAAAAGTTGATAACATTGCCAAACGATTTGGGAATCACCTTGTTTTTAGCGATGCGAATATCGACATTGTACGCGGAGAAAAAATTGCGTTTGTTGGCCGGAACGGCGAGGGGAAAACAACGCTTAGCCGAATAATTATTGGTGAGCTGGAGCACGAGGGGAACCTAAAAGTTGGTCACAATGTTTCCATTGGGTACTTTGCCCAGAATCAGGACGAGCTGATGGATCCAGCGCACACTGTTCTAGAAACAATTGACAGGGTTGCGGTTGGCGATATTCGCCTGAAAATTCGTGATATTCTCGGTGCATTCCTTTTCCGTGGTGAGGATGTTGACAAAAAAATTGCCGTTCTCTCCGGCGGTGAACGTAACAGGTTGGCGATGGTGAAGTTGATGCTGCAACCCTACAATCTTTTGGTACTCGACGAGCCAACCAACCACCTCGACATGCGATCGAAGGATATTCTCAAAAATGCGCTGCAGAACTACAAGGGAACCTTAATTCTTGTGTCGCACGACCGTGAATTCCTCAACGGACTGGTTTCAAAAGTTTACGAATTCCGCGATGGAAATGTGAAGGAACATCTGGGTGGAGTATACGAATTCCTTGAAAAACGCAAACTAGAGAGTTTAAAAGAGCTAGAAATTAAGAAAGTCCAGCCAAAAGTCGATTCAGAGAATCGAAATGATTCGAACCAGAAAAAATTGTGGATGGAGAAGAAGGAGAAGGAGAAGGAAATTCGTAAGGTAAATTCTCAACTTGAGAAAGTTGAAAAGGAGGTTGAAAATCTGGAGGCTACCATTGAAAAAATGGATTCACAACTGGCCGATCCGGAGAATTCTGAAGTACCAATCGACAACGATTTCTTCTCATTATACCAAAACTTAAAGAATCAACTCTCCGAAAACATGGTGAAATGGGAGGATTTGGCAATTGAAGTAGAAAGGCTGAAAAGCGATATATAAGATCATTATGATCAAGACAAGGAATGTTTTATTTGCACTATTTATTTTGCTACTCATAGCTGTAGGAGGTTGCCAATTGTTGAAAAAATCGACGTCGACCCTTGAGCCTACGCTCGACTACAGACCATCTGAAGCAAACATTCAACCTAACTTTTTTTTAGAAAGAATTTCTGCAACAAAATCAACTCTTCACATTCAAATTCCCAGAAATTTCCTTTTCTCCAAAAAGGATGTTGAGTACCCTTTTTCAGCACTCACAGTCGATACAAAATCTTATGTTGACCCCGAGAACCCTGTTGCCTTCGATTCGTTAAGTTTTTGGATTGAACCTACCCACGAGGATTTCAACAAAACTTATATCTACCAAAAAATTAACCTGTATGCTGCTGAAGTTTTGTACTGGGTTGAAGTTACGCTTACCGATACATCAAACAGCATTGCGCAGCTTTACTACCTGAAGCTACCAAATCAGAATTTTTGTTCAAAGTGCATCCCGTACAATGCTCAAACTAACCAACCGCTTTACCATTATTCCCTTAAACCAAATGAGGGATTCACATTAAAATGTAACGGATTAAAACCCGATAGCATTCTGGTAAAGTACTCACCCTTTGAAAGCTTTGCATCAGAAAATATTGGAACTGATAGTTCATGGTACCAAAGGCCATCCAACCAACAGTTTGGCAACTGGGAAAAAGATGGGACTTATTCAATTTCCTACGGTGATATTAAAGAAGAGATACAATTGAACGTTGTAAGCAAAAGCCATCCCGTGCTAAACACTCCAAACCAGCTGATTGAACCTTTAAGGTATTTGGCTAGCAGAGTTGAATTAACCCAACTCGACACCGCAAGTAAAAGGAAGGTTGCAATTGATAATTTCTGGTTGCGTAGAGCAAAAAATGCCAATGATGCTCGGGAACTTCTTGCGAAATACTACGGCAGAGCCTTCTGGGCAAACAGAATTTTTACTGAACAAAAACCTGGCTGGCAAACCGACCGGGGAAAAACGCTAATGCTTCTTGGTATTCCCGAGGAAGCCTACTCAAATGGGAGAACCGAGCAATGGAAATATAGAAACGAAAAAGGGAAACCGTTTTTCGTTGAATTTACCGATACCGATACAATTTCACTGTTTTCCAACTTCACTTTTTCAAGAAACATCCCACAACAAATTGAGAAGCAAGCTGTGGATATGTGGAATACCGGAAAACCAGCTACCTTTGCGCAACCAAATCAGAAACAATGAAAAAACAAAGCAACTCCGATGCAGTTTACGGAATTCGACCCGTAATTGAGGCCATTCGCTCAGGAAAAGTCATCGACAGAATACTTATTAAGAAAGGGCTTTCAGGTGAACTTTACGGCGAACTTGTTAGTGTTCTTAGAGAGAACGGGATACATCCCCAGCACGTATCTGCGGAACGATTTGCTGCCTTTGGCAGCAGGAATCACCAGGGAGTTGTAGCCTACATTTCTCCTGTGGATTTTCAACCTGTGGAGGAAGTTGTTGCTCAACTTTGGGAGTTGGGAAAAAACCCATTCCTGATTGTTCTCGATGGTGTAACCGATGTACGAAACTTTGGGGCCATTGTACGTACCGCAGAATGCGCTGGTGCTCATGCGGTTATCATTCCCAACAGGGGAACTGCCAAAATTGGTTCCGATGCTGTAAAAACATCTGCTGGTGCTCTGCACCATATGCCAATATGTAAAGTGAACAGCTTGAAATCCACCATTTCTTTCCTTAAACTTTCTGGCATAAAAGTGGTTGCAGCTACCGAAAAATCGTCAAAAAATTATACGCAAGCTGATATTAAACCTCCTGTTGCGATTATCATGGGCTCTGAGGATGTTGGCGTTTCTCCAGAAATTCTAAAGCAGGCCGATGAGCTGGTTTCGATTCCCATTGTTGGGAAAGTTGATTCGCTGAACGTTTCTGTTGCAGCGGGGATTCTGATGTACGAAGCTACTCGAACTTCATAAAACAACAGCAATAAAAAAGAGGCTGTCTCAAAAGTTAAAAAGGATTAGATTTACTCCTCTGTGGAACTCTGTGATTCCCCTGCGATACACTGTGACACAATAAATTATAAATATCACAGAGTTTCTCGGGGTCCTTCACAGAGTCACACAATGAACTTTTGAGACGCCCTCCTATTTATTTTTAGGGATAGGTTACTTTTTATTAACTACTCCCGTAAGCCTTAAAACAATTGTTGACTGTTTGGGATCGTTTGTGATTACAGTTATGCTCTTGCTCTGTCGACCTGAATAGCCCTTTGTTCTGAACGAAGCAGAAAGTGAACTTGACTCGCCCGGTTTTATCACAGTAACCTTTGGCGCAACAGTAGTGCAACCACAGCTTGCCTTTATTTTACGAATAATTAAGTCGCTTTCACCCTGATTGGTAAACACAAACTCATATTCAACAGGGCTTCCCTCGTCAATTGTTCCAAAATCCTTGTTTAACTCGTTAAACACAATTTTTGGGGCTTTAGCAAGCTCCTCTTCAGTTAACTTCGAAAAATCCTCCTCAATATTTGCGCTAACACTTAAAAGGTTTCCCTGAGGTGATTCCCCGTTTAACTGGAGCCTAACTCTTTCAATAATAAAGCCCCAGTCGTTCTGCTTGTTTGAATCGAAGAGAACTATTATACTACCCTTCTCTTTAGGTTTTAACACTTTAGGCTCTGCTGTAACAGTAATATGCTTAGGCACATTCTGGAATGTTATTTCCATGGGTTCACTCCCAAAGTTATATACCGGCAAAGAATCAATTCTTATCTCAGAAAGGAATAGTTTACCCATTGACATGTGTGAGTTCGCCAATCCTAAATCACCTATACGTTTACGATATGTTTCTTCAGGTGTTTTGGTTCTTGGTGTAACCTGACCCTTAATCGAAAGTACAGTACCTGAAGCTGATGCGTTTGAGAAAATAGTGATTGTTTTATTGAAGGGACCTGGCCGACCTTTTGGGTCGTATGTTGCTTTAACAGACCCCTTCCCGCCGGGAGGTATTGGCTCCTTAGGCCAAACCGGAGTTGTGCAACCACACGACGATGACACACGATTAATAATTAGTGGCGCCTCTCCATCATTGGTTATCTCAAAGTCGAACGACACCTTACCATCCTCCTCCTTAATGGTTCCAAAATCGTGAACAGTCTTTACTGGTGAAATACTTGCAGCCTTATTCTGAGCATTGGTTGCCAAGGAAAAGGCCAAAACAATTGAAAAAACAAACGATAAAGTCCTCATATGCATGAAATTATATTGTTATAAAAATCCAGTTATTAATAAAGGAACTTTCAAAGGTAGAAAACATTTATACCAAATTCAAAAAGTGTATTTTAAAAATGCAAAATACGTACCAACAAATAAAACTAAATAGCATAATAGCCATTTTTATTGTAATTTGCGCATAAAATGCTCGGAGTTGAAGCCTACCATTAAAATACTACTGTTGCTTTGGGTCAGTTTTTTCTGCATTAAATCCAATGCACAATTCTACAATGGTACTCAGCAAACATTTGGCAAGAACCGACCAACATACAACCAGTTTCTGTGGACATACCACAGAGCACCACAGTTTGATGTTTACTACTATCAGGGTGGAGAAGAGTTGGCTACTCACCTAGCAAATTTTGCATCGGATGAGATCACCAGGCTTGAGTCGCTTTTAAAATCATCGCTCAATGAGCGAATTGTTTTCATTGTTTTCAACAGGCTTTCCGACTTCAGACAAAGCAACATAGAGCTGGTTACTGGCAAGGAAGACTACAATTTGGGTGGAACAAACCAACTTTTCCGCAACAAGGTAAGTGTTTACTTCGAATCGGATTATACCGAATTTGAGCAGCAAGTATCCTCTGCTATAACTGAACTCTTAATGCGACAACTTTTGCTCGGTGGGAGCAACAAATCGCCATGGAATTCTGATATTGAAAAAACCTACCCAAATTGGTTTTTTAATGGGCTCAAAGCATTCCTCTCGCAGGGCTGGTCAACCGCCAACGACTTGCAGCTTCACTCATCTTTAAAAAGAGGCAAAATTTCAAAGCTAAATAGCTTCGAAGGTACCGATGCTGAGATTGTTGGGCAAGCATTCTGGTTCTACTTTTCCAAAACCTTTGGGTTGCACGCCATTCCTGAATGCCTTATTATTACTAACTATTTCGACAACTTTAGCAAGGCAATAAAAATAATTTCGGGGGAAAAAGAAAAAAAACTCTTTAGCGATTTTGAACAGTACTGGAACAAAAGGCTGGCTAGCCTGCCATTCGATTCGTGTAACAACCAACCAGTTGAGCCTTTAATAAATGTAAGTTACAAAAGAAAAATAAACCAAGTTGGACTCAGCTACGATGGCGACCTTATTTCGTGGGTTGAGAACAACAACGGGAAGAAACGAATTTGGGTTGCAAATAGGGTTACTGGCAAGAAGCATAAAATTTACACAACCGGTTACCGGCTAAAACAGGAACAGGACAACTACATGCCAAATTTTGATTGGCATCCTTCGGCAAATGTTCTGGCATTCGTACATGAGAACAAGGGGATAATTTACCTTGATATCGTTGATACTGAATCAAAAGAGCGAGTTAGCAGGCTGCTTCCAAATGTCACAAAAATTAGCTCCCTATCGTACAGCCCCAACGGGTCGAAAATTTATTTTTCAGCGGTAATCGCCGGTAAACCGAATGTTTTTGAATACTCAATTACCCGAAATAGGATTACAGCAATTACCAGCAACATGGCTTCAGCCCTAAACCCACAGGAATTTTCGAACAGCAAATTTGCTTATGTTTCAAACAAGTTTGAAAACACTGAACCATTAACGGACAGCGAACCTGTCGGGAAAAACCAAAGTCGTTCAAATAATTCTATTTGGCTATCCTACAACACAGTAGCGCCTTTCTCGTGGAAAAAACTAAGCCACAAGGAGTACGAAACAATCGGGAACCTCAAATGGCAAGGCAACAACAACCTATCGTTCGTTTCCAATGTGAGTGGCGCAAGGAAGCTATATTTCGGGAAAATCGACAGCACTGTTAGCCACATCGATACGGCAATTCATTACAGCTACCACATTCAAAGCCAAGCTGCAGAGCTCTTAAACGACCCTTTCTCCCAAATTGACTTCAACTTTGAACTCGGAACAATTGCCTATGCAATAGGCACAGGTCGAAAGAATTCAATTTTCGTTGAAGTACCAAGCTTCGTAGAGCCAGAAAAGCAAAAATCGATTTGGAGAACCGAATTGGAAAAAGGATGGAGCAACATAAACCAAAAAGAGAAGGAAGCACTCCCTCCCGCCGATTCAACATTCTCTAAGCAATTGCTTACCAATCTTTCGCCCGAAAATGCTTCTCCAATCGATGTTTTCTCGTGGGTTTTTGAGAAGGAAAAGTTACGATACAACCTAAACGCATTGGGCTACTCGATGCCACTTGACGGGTATAGAATTGACCGAATTTCGAAAATTGGCTATAATCTGGTATTCTTCCCCAATAAAATTGTAAACCAGGTTGATTTCAACTTCCTGAATTCGAACTATCAACCCTATACTGGTGCACCTGCATTCTTCAACCCGGGTTTAAACCTCAGCTTCGTGGTTGGTGCTGTTGATTTGTTCGAAGATTACCGGCTTTACGGTGGACTGAGTTTAGGCTCCGACCTTGAGAGTTCCGAAATTCTTCTTATGTACGAATACCTTGGGAGTAAGTACAAACATCAGCTCGCATTCCAAAGGCAAGCCTACCAGAACCTTGAATTCGACCGTAGAACAAAGGTTCGTTCGCATGCTGTAACCTACACCCTGCGCTTCCCCTTTAGCCAGGTTACTTCCGTTGGAGGCGGAACAACCGTAAGGTACGACCGAATTACTATTCCCTCTGGCGACATAGAAACCCTATCGGTACCCGATGACCAGCGGCTTTGGAGCGGACTAAAAGCCGATTTAATTTTTGATAATTGTAGCTACTTGGGATTTAACTTAAAGGATGGTGTTCGATTTAAGTTCTTTGCGGAAGCGCAAACTGGAATTGGACTTGGCAAACGCGCTGACCTTTACACATTCGGATTCGACGGCAGAACCTACACCCCAATTTGGCGAAACATTATCCTCGCAGCACGTTTTGCCATAGGAACTTCGGCTGGGCATGCTGGGCTGGTTTACTACCTTGGTAGCGTTGACAGCTGGGTGAATTTCAACCCAATGGTTCCAAACTTTAACAAGGAAATCCCTGTGAATAATGTGCATAAGCTTATGTTTCAAACTCTGGCAACTAACCTACGGGGGTTCTCGCAGAATATTCGAAACGGACCGAGCTTTGGCGTTATTAACTCAGAAATTCGAATTCCGATTTACAGAACAATTACCAACAATGTAACCGGGAATAAATTCCTTAACAGCTTGCAGCTGGTTGGCTTTTTTGATGTGGGAAGCGCCTGGAAAGGAACCTCGCCATGGCATGGCGAGAATGTTTGGGAAACAGCATCCGTTTCAAACGGTCCGGTAACCGTAACGTTCAAAACACAACGAAGCCCACTGGTGGGCGGCTTTGGAACCGGAATACGTTTCCAAACCATGGGCTACCCGCTTCGTTTCGACTACGCATGGGGAATTGAAAGTGGAATTATTCTAAACCCAATTTTCTACTTCTCTACAAGCCTCGATTTTTAGTAAAAACTCAAGTTCCAAATTCCAAATCCCAAGTTCAAGTAGGCAATTCTCAGTTCTCAGTTGGCAAAGGGCAGAGAGCGAATAGCAAATCCCAAACTTCACTAGTTTACTTTTTCTCCAGTTTACTATTTCACTGAAGGCCGAAGTCAGAAGTGAAAAGTTTGGAGTTGAAAGTTTGCCAACTGCTAACTGAAGACTGCCAATTGAGATGTAGGATGTATGATGTCAAACGTCAAATGTAAAATGTCAAATGTAAAATGTTAAGTTTTCAGTTTCCAAATTGTAATCATGAACCTGTAGAATGATACTTTTCGTAGATAGATAACATAAGTTTGAAGTATGCAAATTGTTCTTCGCCCTTAGCTCACTGAAAACTAAAACTGCCAATTGCAAACTGCCAACTGATTTATTATTATTAACTATATTTGCTTTACCAAAAGAAAAAACTTTGAGCAATTTAAGGGAAACCATAGCAGGCCTCTCGAGCCAAATCCTTCAACGAATTGTTGATTTGCGCAGAGAACTACACCAAAACCCCGAACTTTCGTTTGAGGAATTCCAAACGTCAAACCTTATTGCTAAAAAGCTTACCAGAATTGGCATTACAACATATTCTGGAATTGCAGAAACCGGTGTAATTGGTTTGATTGAGGGTAAAAAACCAGGCAAAACCATTGGAATTCGCGCTGAGTTGGATGCACTTCCCATTGAAGAAAAAACGGGGCTTCCATTTTCAAGCATGAACAAAGGGGTAATGCATGCCTGCGGACACGATATTCACATGGCTAACCTTGTGGGTACGGCAATGCTGCTCAACCAACTTCGAAATGAAATTGAAGGGAATATTCTTCTAATATTTCAGCCCGGCGAGGAGTTGCTCCCCGGAGGAGCAAAGAGAATTATTGAGTCGGATGTATTCCAACAAAACAAACCCGACATTATGCTGGGGCTTCACATTCAACCCGATTTACCATTCGGAGTTGCCGGATTTCGCCCCGGGCCCTACATGGCCTCCGGCGATGAAATTTACCTCACCATAAAGGGCAAAGGTGGCCATGCTGCGCTCCCGAACACGTACGTGAACCCCATTGCTATTGCTTCCGAAATAGTTGTTGCGCTGCAACAAGAAGTTACACCTCCAAAGGAAACAAACATACCATCGGTGTTGGCTTTCGGTAAATTTATTGGAAACGGAGCTACCAACATAATTCCCAGCGAGGTTAAAATCGAAGGTACCTTTCGAACCCTGAATGAAAGTTGGCGAACCGAAGCGCATAGCCAAATTCAAAGAATTTCGAGCAGAATTGCCGAGATAGCAAAAGCAAAGTGCGAGGTTGAAATCAGAAATGGCTACCCATCAATTTCAAATAACGAGGAGCTAACTACCAAAGCAGTAAAGTTTGCTGAAGAATTCCTCGGAAAAGACAAGGTAGCTAAACTACCGTTAAGAATGACCACCGACGATTTCGCCTACTTCTCAGCGCTTGTCCCATCTACATATTTCAGAATTGGAACCATGGTGGGTAACGAGTCCTTCTCCCTTCACAGCGAAAACCTGAATGTTAACGACAGCATCCTGAGCACCTCAATTGGGCTTACAACCTGGCTGATTGTAAAAATTTTGAGCAACCATTAATTCCCTTAAACTTTAACCAGGTTTTAACAATTACATTTATAGCCATTCTAAATTCCCACAAAATTTTAGTTTTATTTTTTCAATTCAATAAATGAGTATAAATTTGTGATTGCATTCATGAATGAAGTTTAACCAAAAAATCAAAAAGAAATGGCTTATGTAATTTCCGATGATTGCACTGCTTGTGGTACTTGCATCGACGAGTGTCCAGTTGAGGCAATCTCTGAGGGTGATATCTATAAGATTGACCCAGATGTTTGTACCGATTGTGGTGCTTGTGCTGATGTTTGCCCAGTTGAGGCTATTCATCCTGCATAGTTGAAGTTAACAAAACATAAAAAGTCCACGGTGCACGCCGTGGACTTTTTTTTTCAAAAAAGAATAAACCTAATTAAACCCCAAAAAATGTAGAGCATACCTCTATATCTGTTTTAAAATCAAAACAATTTCTGTACCAGAAACATTTTCTTCCCTCCAAAAAAACCACCACAACTCATTTTTTATGCTATATCATAAACTATCAAATAGTTAAAAATAGCAAATGGTTGTTTTATTAATTTATTAATTACTAAGTTTGCCAAAATTTTTAAAGAATGCTCAGGTTTCAAAACATAACCCTTCCGTTTGTGGCTGCAACACTAGCCCTAATAATGGGATTTACAGAATTCAGTAAGGTGGAAGAAGAGAAGAACCTGAACATATCCGAAATTGCTTCGTTGGAAAAAACACTCACCCAAACAACAGGCATTCCGATAGCCGCTCTAGAGCTATCGCTTCAGGGTTTCTATAAGTTGAAGCTGCAGGATAAACTTCCGAACGATTCGTTACTGGCAATTATCGATTTCAGCAAACCTTCTGTTGAAGAACGCTTTTTCATTATCGACATCAAAAACAAGCGTTTAGTAAAAAGCACCTACGTTGCACATGGAGTAAACTCTGGCATTCAAACCCCCGAGTCGTTCTCAAACGAACCCAACTCCAACAAAAGTAGCCTAGGGCTGTTTGTTACCCAAAACACCTACGAAGGAAAGCATGGCTACTCGCTTCGAATTAACGGAGTAAACAAAGGATTAAACGACAATGCCTATAAGCGAGCGGTGGTAATTCACGGAGCGGATTATGTAAGCCAAGAGTACATTGAACGAAATGGGCGTTTGGGTCGCAGCTTTGGTTGCCCTGCCATACCCCAAAACGAAACTAAGGAAGTAATTGATTTAATTAAAAACGGAACCTGCCTTTTTATTTACCACCCAAACCTGCTGGCTAAATCCCAGCCAGCTCAGGGAATACTATAGAAATATCCCGCTTATCGAGTTTATACACATCGTTATAAAACTCTAACTCAGCATTTTCGTTTCCCGAACAGGTGATGTACTGTATATGAATGCTTGCTGTTTTTTCAAGCTGAATCTCGTTATTCTTCCTCGAATTGATAAGTTTTTTGATATTCACCTTTTGGGGTGAGATATACCTGTCGGCAAGGTATTGGGCCAACATATCGGGATTTTCGAGACGAATACACCCGTGGGAAAAAGTTCGGTTCTTCTCCTTAAACAAACCTCTCGCGGGCGTATCGTGAAGGTAAACACTATGTTCGTTGGGGAAAATAATTTTTACCAATCCTAATGAGTTGCGTGTACTATTTGCTTGCCGAATGCAGTACTTATTGCCGAACGGGTCGCTGCTGCTCCAATCGAGCTCTGAGAAAGCAACCACCTCCTCCTTGCCATTAATTACGTAGTAACCATTCCTTTGCAGGTAAGTTGAATCTTTACGAATTTTAGGCAACATTTCGTTTACGGCGATACTCTTGGGAACAGTCCAGTATGGATTTGTTATCAATTTCTCAATATTACCTGAGAAAATGGGGGTAGGCGTGTCCTCCTTTCCAACAATCACGTTGAAGGATTGCTTCTCCTGCTTTTCTTCCACAACATGAAGCCTAAACTCGGGAATGTTAACAAAAAGAAAGTTCCCCTCGGGATCCTCAAATCGTCTTAACCTATTGAGATTCAGACAAGCCTGATAGTACCTGTACTGTAAAAGTGAAACCAAAGCCATGTGATTCTCCTCATTAATGCAAGAGTCAAGTGGAAGACCAAACTGCTTTTCGAGCTTCAGAAGTGCCGGAACGTTACCCAAGGTGGTATCCAATTCTGCCGTTTCAGATATACCTGCATAGAAAAGAGCCTTGGCCAGCAACTTCTCGTCGATGAGTTTTGGTGTGGTATACTTAATGGAATAATGCAAATCGATGAAGTTTGGCAACGATTTTTTAATTCGCTCGAACTTGGCTAAATCGGGCTGAAGGGCAACGAGCTGCAACCTAAAATTATCATTAGCTGCATTGTTCAACAGAGATGGGAACGAATCGGTGCTCGCTGAAAAGCTAAAGAGCGAATCCCTTTCCACAATGCCATGCTTTAAGTAAAGCATAAACTTCAGAGCCGATAAAGTTGAAGCCAGCTCAAGGCTAGCTCGGGAACTTAGTGAGAGTGTTTCTGCGAAGTTGCTTTTCAAAACTTTTAAATTCTGGTTTCCGAAGTAATCGAAGGGGAAACCGAAATACTTTGCGCTATCGAGTAGGTTAATTAAACTATTCAGGTTACTGTTAGCATTGTATTCGGTAGTCCAAGCTGGTAAAAAATCACGTTCTTCGAAGAATCGTTGCAAAAGTACATTTAGCTGTCCGTTAAGAGTCCCAAACGTTTCGGGATTGTTGTAATCAACCAGGCCGTATGCTTTGCCCTGTAAATTTAGCTGGAGGTCAATAGTTTTGTAGGAAACCTGAAATTCTGCAATTCGTGGGGTAGGATTCTGGTAACTCGTAAGTACAACAAGCAAAAAAATCGACATTACCTTGGAAAGAATATTCGACCAGAAACCAGACCTTACATAACTTTCGCTGGTTGCTAAAACTTCTATGTTGTTTTCGTCGAACATACCATCCCCTTTTGTATAAATGTACGACGAAATAAATGCGAAAGGTATCTTTTTTAGATAAACAACCGCTATGCTTTGACGAATAACTTCACGAAATAATTAAACGGACGTAAAATACCTATACCCCTCATTACCTGTTTTTTACAAGATAAAAAAATGAGTATTTTTTCGTTAGTAAAACCAAGAGCAGCATGAGTGCTGGTTTTTCAAATTTACCCAAAAGCACTTTTTATTTCAAAATCTCTGGTTGCATACAAACAACTCCTTGAGTCACCATCGATGAATTTAATACCAATCGATTGGGCCAACCTCTTTGCCTCGCTCAATATTGGTTTCCGAACGTAATAATTCTCATTTGCGAAGTTCATGAACTTAAGGAGCATAAATGCATCGAACCACTGAAAGAATCGTTTTTTGAATGCTTCGGGGTTTGATGTGTTCGCCTGAACCTCTTCAACTGCCTTTACAAAGTTGTTGCTTTGCAAAAATGTTCGTAAGCTCTCATGCTGCTCCTGCATAAAGCTTTCCAATGAAACTTTACTCGCATTGTATAGGTTAGGAGCGTGTTGAAAGAACGGTTTTAGAATCAACCACGAATCGAAATTATAGGTTAAATAATTCTCATCGTTATTTTCAAGGTACTTGGTCATAGCTCTTCCGGTTCCGAACGGAACCCTGTACGAAGGCCGTGGTGATGGATACACGCAGCAGCTATTAAGTTCCCTAAACTTTCCGTGAGGAATAATTTTCTGGAGAAAGTAGAAATCCTCGCCCGCCTTGTGGCGGTTCATACCGCCGTATCGCAAGTAGGCTTCGGCGCTACATGCCATGCTCGACCCAATTGTATGGAACGAAAAGGGGTGTCCCACAAACCGGCTCGCCTGCACGTAGTAACGCAAATGCAGCTCGTACTGCGCAATTCCAAAGTAAATTCTTTCATCAAAATCGTTTCCTTCAACCGGATGCTCGTACCTAATGGAACAGGCTTCGGTTTCGGGAAATTTTTTCCAAAGTTTCTCCAGCTCCACAAGGTAGTTGCTGCTACAGGTTGCATCGGCATCGAAGCACGCAATTATTTTATTATTGGCGTTACTCTGCTGAAACCGCCAGGCTGCTTCATCCATCCCACGCTGACGTGCCAACCCTACTCCCGCATGCTTCTTTGGCAAGTTGAAAGCCATTAAGGGGAAAAACGAAAAGTATTCACCTCCAAACTTAGCATTCGCTTTCTGCACAATTTCAATACATTCCAAAGCATTTGTTACAATTTCTTCAGCAGAATTCTCTGGATAGTTAACCACCACCAACACTTCAACCGAGCAGCTGGGTTTTTCGCAACTGGCAAGAGACTGTAGAGAGCGCCATAGACTTGGTTCATTGTAAGATGGAATTACAACGGATATCCCAAGGTTTATGTTTGGCGCCTCGGCAACTGACGGCTTAAACTGCTGGTTCCTTTTAAAGTAGCTGTGCATTAAGCTTGAAATGAGAATAAAAAAAGCCCCTACAAAAATGGGGCTTTGATTTGTGTATTATAAACTTTACTCTTTTTTTGTTGGTCGGCTATCGATATACTTTTGGTTTAACCCTTTCAGAACCTCATCGGTAATCTCAATGGAGGGATGGCCGTAAAGAACCGGGCCACCGAATGTGCTGCTTAGAATAACATGGTAGCCCTTATCCTTATTATATTCTTTGAGGAAATCGGTTATGTTCTGTTGAATTTGTCGAAGTTTTACCTGCTCCTCTTCTGCAAACTGCATCCTCATCTCATCGCGTAAACGGTAAAGTTCCTGCTCTTTCTGAGCAAGTTCTTCCTGCATTGATTGTGCCTGAGAACGGGTTACTAGTCCCTTTTGTACTTTATCCTGAAAATCAAGCATTGATTTTTCGAAGGTTCTGGTTTTTGTGTTCATCTCCGATTCCATCTTGCGCCCCTTTGCTTCAAGTTCTTTTTGAAGATCGAAGTACATATCGTAGTTGTTAAGAAGAGAATCAATATTGACCCAGGCAACCATAAACTGTTCTGAAAGAACAGCACCTTCGGCTACTTCAACAACTTCATTACCTACTGAAGATTTAGCATCACCTTTAAAATGTAAATAGAAAAGAACAGCAATAGCAACCGCCAACACAATATTGATTACCAAAGATATATTTTTCATTTTTTTGTTGTTTTATCCGGTTAATAACCGGCAAAGTTTAACATTTATGATTTAGGCTTGCAAATATAATTGTTTATTTCATTCGTGATTCAGCATTATAAAAACTACTCAAAAAGCCCCTCGTCGCGAACTAAAAGAAGTATTGAGTTGAACGGAACAATCATGTACTTCTCCTTGGTAAATTCAATTTCAACGCTGCTTTCCTGCAGATATAGAGCTAAATCGCCGATTTGTGCCTGAAGGGGAAAGTACCTTGCAGAATCCTTCTTTTGCCAAGATTCTTCATACTCAGAAATTGCAGGAACGGGGTAACCCGGACCAACCTTCACAACGTAACCGCTGTGTACCTTCTGCTTTTCCTGTACTCCCGGAGGGAGTAATAACCCCGCCTTGGTTCGTTCCTCAGGATTCTTTGGCTTAATAAGAACCCTGTCGCCAACTACTATTAACTTCTCTAAACTTTTATTGTCTAACAATACCGACATACTTAGCATAGTGTTACCTTTGCAAATATACACTTTTTGTAGGTGAGAAAATTGCGCCAAATGAATTTCAATTAAAAAGCGTATTACATTTATAAACATGATTTACAGTACCTTAAATACATAATGTGTGATTTTTTTAAAAAACAGATCGTTTTTATCATTGTTAATTTTTCTTAAATTTATCTCAGTATAAATAATAACGCCACTAACTATGTCAACAAAAATTGCTTTAGCACTCTCAAGTGGAGGTTCAAGAGGGCTCGCCCATATTGGTGCCATTGAAGAGATTACCCAAAGAGGTTACGAAATTGTTGCCATTTCGGGCAGCTCAATTGGGGCATTTGTTGCGGGGTTATACGCTTGCAAAACCATGGAAAAATACAAGGAGTGGGTTCTCGATCTCGACAAGCTAGATGTTTTCAACCTTATCGACTTCACATTTAGCTCACATGGTTTTATTAAGGGCGAGAAAGTTTTTGCTGAAATGAAAAAGCTGGGATTTATTCCAGAAATAAAAATTGAAAACCTGAAAATTCCCATTTCCATAATTGCTTCCGATATCATAAGGAATGAGGAAGTAGTATTTACATCCGGGAATCTTTATAATGCGCTTAGAGCCTCCGTTTCTATTCCAAATGTATTAACACCTATAAAAGTTAAAAACGGATTACTTGTTGATGGAGGTGTACTTAACCCACTACCAATAAACCGAATCCCGGAGTGTAATGCTGATTTAGTTATTGCCATTGATATAAACGCACTTATTCCCTACAAAAAGCCTGCATTACCAAAAAAGCCAAAGCACCTAAAAGAGAAGGAGCATTCAACCGTTGAACACCTGAAGGAAAAATGGATTAAACTTTTTGGGGAAGAAGGGGGAAACAAGAAAGATGAAAAGAAGGACCTGGGATACTTCGAAATTTTTTCACACACCATCCAGGTTATGCAGGACAAAATTACCCAGTTTACAATTGACACTAATCCTCCTGATATTACCGTACGAATATCGAAGGATGCATCGGGAACCTTCGACTTTTTCAAGGCAGAAGAACTAATTGCCGCAGGCAAAGAGGCTTGCAAGAATGCGCTTGATGGTGCAGGGCTTTAATGTAAAAATTTATTCGCTACTCCTCCCCATCCAATCCTCTCATATCCTGACTTTTACCTTCGCCATAAATACCTTCAAGAACATCGGAGTACTTTTCGTAAACCACTCTTCTCCTAAGCTTAAGCGTAGGTGAAAGTTCGCCGGTTTGAGGACTCCACTGATCGGGGACTAAACGAAAACGCTTGATTTGCTCGTGCTGTCCGGTTTGACTATTTATCTCATTTATCTCGCGTTGGTAACGTTTAACAACCTCAGGCATTTGAATAAGCTCCTGATTATTCTGGAAGTGTACTTTATGGCGCGAGCACCAGTCGTGCAAGAAGCTGAAATTAGGTGAAACGATGGCGCTGGCAAACTTCTCGTTCTCCCCCACCACCATTACCTGTTCAATGAAGAACGATTCCTTCAGTTTATTCTCAATAACTTGCGGAGCAATGTACTTGCCGCTAGAAAGCTTAAACATCTCCTTTTTCCGGTCGGTGATAACCAAAAACTTCCCCCTCTCGAACTTGCCTATATCACCGGTATGGAACCAGCCCTCAGGGTCGATGGCTTCAGCAGTTAGCTCGGGCGATTTGAAGTAACCCTGCATGAGGCTTGGGCCGCGCATAAGAATTTCGCCATCGTCGGCAATTGTTACTTCAATGTTACTGATAACTGGCCCCACGGAGCCAAACATCAAATTCCCAGGAACAACTGCCTGGTTAGCAGCAATAACTGGAGATGTTTCGGTTAGCCCATACCCTTCGTATATTGGTATTCCGGCTGCATAAAAAACCCGTGCCAGCCTAGGTTGAAGGGCTGCTCCCCCACTAATTATAAACTTCAGGCGTCCACCCAGCGCTGCTTTCCATTTGCTAAAAATTAGCTTGCGAGCCAGTTTCAGCTGAAGTATGTAGAATAGTCCATTCCCTTCCTCCTTATACCTATAGCCAAGATTTACAGCCCAGAAAAAAAGCTGCTTCTTTATTCCGGTCAAGTCCTTGCCCTTGGCAATAATTTTATCGTAGGTTCGCTCAATTACCCTTGGTACCGCCACAAAAACCGTAGGTCGCAACTCTTTCAAGTTATCGCCAATGGTTCCCATATTTTCGGCATAGTAAACGGAAACTCCCTTGAACTGGTAGTAGTAGTTCACCATCCGCTCGTAAACATGGCTAAGCGGCAAGAAGCTTAACGACATATCGCCGGGCCCAAGGGGGAAAAGCGACTGGCAAGCTTCAACGTTGCTTAGGAAATTACTATGCGACAGCATAACGCCCTTCGACAAGCCGGTAGTTCCCGATGTGTAAATAATCGAAGCGGTATCGGTTGGTTGAACCGAACTTTTTATTCCCTCAAGCTTTGCTTTGAAATTCTCCGCATTTTCTCTTCCCTTTTCAAGAACCTCAGTCCAATTTGGAATTCCTTCCACTTCGTTGAAAAGGTAAACGCCAATAATTTCAGGAATTGTATCGGCAATGGGTTTAATGTTTGCATACAGCTGCTTATCGGAAATAAACACAACCCTCGATTCGGAATGCTTCAGAATATGCTGGTACTCCTCATTGCTTATGGTTGGGTAAATGGGAACATGAACCATTCCTGCCTGGCTAACGCCCATGTCAACAAAATTCCACTCGGGTCGATTGTTTGAAATGGTTGCAACCTTATCGCCCTTGTTTAATCCCAGAGCCAGGAGTCCGTAACTGATATTGTTAACATTTTCAATGTAGTCATCGATGCTCAGCTCAAACCAAGTTCCATTCTGCTTAGCAGCAAGCACCGGATTATTTGCGTACACTTTTTTCCCATGCTCAAGGAGATCAAACAAACGGGTTACTTCCATGTTTTAAGTTTATTAATTCGTAAACTTCTTTTATTCTTTAAGAACGAAACGCTATTTTTACAAAAACAGAAACAAGCTAAAGTATGAAAAAGTTTACAATTATATTGGTCGTTTGTTTAAATATGGGGTTAACTTATAGCCAAACGATTGATGCATACCAGATTTTTACAGGCGCAGGCGAAAAAATTGATTTCAATAAATTTGTAGAAAAGGTTTCTGAGAACCAGATTATTCTTTTTGGTGAGCTACACGATAACCCCATTGCTCACTGGCTCCAGCATGAGCTAACCATTGCGCTACACGCAAGAAACGAGGGCCTTACCTTAGGGGCTGAAATGTTCGAGGCCGACAACCAATTGATTATGAATGAGTACCTAGGCGGGTTGATTCCCCAGAATCGTTTTGAGGAGGAGGCTCGACTATGGAATAACTACAAAACCGACTACAAACCCTTAGTAGAATTTGCCAAGGAAAATGGATTAAAATTTGTTGCCAGCAATATCCCACGCCGCTACGCATCGATGGTTTCCACAGGAGGTTTTAAGGCGTTGGAAAACCTTTCTGCTGAAGCCAAAAGTTACATTGCTCCGCTACCCGTTGAGTTCGATGCTGAGCTTCCTGGCTACAAAGCCATGATGGGAATGATGGGGATGCCGGGGAAAGGTGGTAAGGATCCGAGCAACTTCCCCAAAGCGCAAGCCATTAAGGACGCAACCATGGCATGGAGGATTACCCAAAACCTAGAGGAAGGAAAACCCTTTCTGCACTTCCATGGAACCTACCACTCGAACAATTACGAAGGAATTTATTGGTACCTAAACAAATACACTAAGGACAAAAAAATTGTAACCATTGCAACAACGTTGCAGGAAGGTACTGAAAGCCTTAATGAAGAAAGCCAGAATATTGCCAATTTTGTGATTGTTGTTCCCGAGAGAATGACCAGAACCTACTAAGCGTTTGAGAATTCTACCATGCAAAATTTTTCAATAAATTCAATTGCTTCTTCATAGCTATTTACAAATTTGAAAGGGACACCGTACCGATGGAACGTAAACATGACAATATTTAGGTAATATTTTTTAAAAACTGTTCCATCAAAAATAACAACGCCCAGCTTTAAACCTTTCTTAATAGCCTCAGGGATGGCGTAGTTCTCTACCCAACTCCTCACCTCAGGCAATACCACCTTCTGCTTTCTAATATCCGACAAGTACACGTAAAATGGAACCTCTTTAGAGGTAATAAATTCAAAACCTCTACGGAATGTTTCTTGGTAATGCCCGAGCAAAGCACTACCATACCACTGAATATAAAGCATCCCAAAATTTGGAATGTACTGCATATTCACATAACTCTCGTTAGCCAGAACTGTTTCGTTCATGACTGAAGGAAATTATTTTTGATTCAATAAATTTAGTATAATTTGGAGAATTTATCCCTACGAAGAATAAAAAAACTTAAAAGTATACTTTTTTGAAATAAGCTATTTGCCCTAAATGGTTCTCCTAATCGCTTTCTGTAAATTCTTTTTGAATTTGAAATAAAAGTTAAGTGAGCCTGAAAAACCGAAATAAAAAAACCAAACTTTCCAGACATAAGGTATAAGAATGCCGAAAACCAATCGAGTAGAATACGAAAAGGAATCACCACAAGTAATTTCCTGCCGGGAAGGTTCTTAAGAAGCATGTATAGGTTGTTGCGATGATTAAAGTAAACTTTTCGTGGATTGTTGTTAGGTAGCGTTCCCCCACCTACATGGAAAACTTTCGACTGTGGTACAACCCAGATACTTCTCCCCATATTCTTTAGCCTCCAGCAAAGGTCAATTTCCTCCATGTGGGCAAAAAAATCGTTGTCGAAACCACCAACGCTCCAGAAATCGGTTGAACGAATTAGCATGCAAGCCCCGGAAGCCCAGAAAACTTCGCTGGCATCGTTGTACTGTCCCTCATCAATTTCAGTAACGCTAAGTATTCTGCCGCGGCAGAATGGATATCCCAAGAAATCGACAAAACCACCGCTAGCCCCAGCGTACTCAAACCGATTTGGCTCAGCATAGCTGAGCAATTTTGGCTGACAGGCAGCAACCTGAGGATTGGATTCCATGAATTGCACCAGCGGTTCGAGCCAACCTTCGGGAACATCTACATCGGAGTTAAGGAGCAGGTAGTAATCAGCATCAACCTGTTTAAGGGCAAGGTTATAGCCACCAGTAAATCCATGGTTAGTGTTGAACAAAATGGTTCTAACCTCAGGAAATTCGTTTTTCAACCAGTCAACCGAGCCATCGGTTGAACCGTTGTCGGCTACAACAACCTCTACCTCATGGCCCGTAGCAAAAGAATTACTAACTACTTTTGGGAGAAACTTCTTCAGAAACTTCTCCCCATTCCAGTTTAGTATAACTATTGAAACCTTGCTCAAATCGTTGGGTTTATTCAAATTTTCGTTTATGTTTCCATCGCCTGTGCGACCATAACCAGTACTCGGGATGCTCCCTGACCAAATTTTCAAGCGCCCTTACGTGCATTTCGGTTATTTCGTAGGGTTTACACTCCTTTGGTTTATCGGTAAGAAGTTTAAAGTCAACCACATACTTACCTCTCCGTACTTTCTTCATGCTGCCAAAGAATACGGGTAAATCGAGCTTCTGCGCAATTTTTTCTACTCCTAAAAATACTGGAGTTTCCTGATTAAGAAAATTTGTCCAGTACCTAATATCGGCTGATGGTGGAGTTTGATCGGCGATTAACCCCAATAACACAGGTTTCCCTTCCTTAATAAACTTAACTGTTGTTCGTAGCGTATCGTTCATAAGCACCGGAACGCCACCGAAGCGCTCCCTGGCCTTATTGAGCAAACGCTCAAAACGTTTGTCGTTCAGCGGCTTGTAAACACCTAAAGGAAAGTGATTTAGTTTTGCCCCCATCAGTGCATAAAGTTCCCAGTTACCGTAATGCCCCGTAGCAATTATTGCGCTTTTCCCTTGCTTGTGAAGCTTCTCAAATTGAGCAATATTCTCAAATTTACATCGGCGTAACGCCCGCTCACGACTAGCATGGAGAAGAAAAAAATTCTCAAAGAACAGATCGCAAAGATGAATGTAGAATTTTTTCTCAATCTCGCGCAACTCTAACCTCCCCTTTTCGGGGAACGATTTGACCAGGTTTTCTCTAACCACCTTTACCCTATACCGAAAAACACGGTATATAAAAAATCGAAGCAAGTCGGAAAAAAAACACATTGTTTTTGAAGGGAGTTGAGAAACCAACCAAGTAAATGCGTAGAAAAGTGCGAATATGGGTGAGTACATAGCCAACTATTTTGAAGCCATAAAACCTTTTACAATGCTTAGGAAATTGTTAAAAACAGCACCATTGGCTGCTACAATCTCCTTGCCAAAGATGTAGTTCTGGCCTCCAGAAAAATCGGAAGCGCTACCTCCAGCCTGCTGCACAATGAATGCTCCGGCTGCAACGTCCCAGGGATTAAGGCTGTACTCATAAAAAGCTTCGAAACGGCCACAGGCAACGTAAACCAAATCGGTTGCTGCCGAACCCAGCCTGCGCAATCCATGCGAGAAGCGCATGAAGTGTTCCATGCTGGCCAAAAACTGCTGAATCCTGTTATAGTCGTAGTATGGAAATCCTGTTGCAATAAGCGACTCGTCCACTGAAGATATTTCCGAAACCTTAATTTCGTTCCCATTCAAGTAAGATTTCCCGTTGCCCCACGAGTAGAAGCACTCGTTGAGCGAAACCTCGTACACAACACCCAACACCACTTTCTCACTATTCATTAAAGCAATGCTAATGGCGTAGGGTGGTAACCCGTGAATGAAGTTTGTAGTTCCATCGAGCGGATCGATAACCCAGTTTAAACCGCCGGGATTCGCTTTTCCGGTTCCCTCCTCGGCAATAAATCCTGCCTCGGGCAGAATTTCCTGAAGCCCAGCAACAATCAACTCTTCCGATTGCTTGTCGACGTAGGAGACGAAATCGTGAAGTCCTTTCGACTCGACGCGGTCGATGGAAAATGTTTTCCGCTGCTCGCGGATAAAATCGCCCGTTTGGCGCGAAAGGTTCACAACCCTGTTACAAATATCCTGAAGATCCATGTACAAATATTTCAGCTAAACTATTTCCACATTCATGTTGCCGCTGGCAGAAATCCCGGTCATTTTCACCCTAACAATTTGCCCAATCAGCTCCTTGCTGTATGGGTACTCAACCTTAACGTAATTTCGTGAAAAACCGTACATGAGCTCCTTCTTCCTGGCCGATTCGAAAAGAACCTCATCGGTTGCACCAACATTGCTTACGTTAAAATTGTGGTGCAAATGTACGGAAAGTTGGTTTAATTTTGCTGCACGCTCAGTTTTTACTACCGATTTCACCTTATCCGGTAGCTCAATGGCGGGTGTTCCCGGGCGCTCGGAGTATGGGAAAACGTGCAGGAACGAAGGAGCGAGTTCCTCCATCAACGTGTATGACTGTAGAAAATCGTAATCGGTTTCACCAGGAAATCCAACAATAATATCAACTCCAATAAAGGCAGAAGGAATTAACTCCTTAATTTTCAGAATCCTATCGGCAAACTTTTCGCGGGTGTACCTACGCTTCATCAGGGCCAGTATTCTGTTAGAACCTGCCTGTAACGGAATGTGAAAGTGCGGTAAGAACTTGCCCGAACGGGCAGTTAGGTTAATAATCTCATCGGTTATTAGGTTCGGTTCAATGGAGGAGATTCGGTACCGCTCAACGCCCTTAACCTGCTCGAGGGCTGTTAGCAAATCGATGAATTTTTCTCCGGTGGTTCTACCAAAATCGCCAGTGTTTACTCCGGTAAGAACAATTTCTTTTACTCCAAGTTTTGCAATCTCGTTCGCTTGCTCAACTACCTGCTTAATTGGAATATTCCGGCTTTTTCCCCTTGCCAGGGGAATGGTGCAGTAGGTGCAACGGTAATCGCAACCATCCTGAACTTTAAGAAACGAGCGGGTTCTGTCGGCTGAGGAGTAGGCTGGGAAGAAATCGTTGAGCATGTCAACCTCACAGGAGTAAACCTTTGCTTTAACGTTTGGGCGATGCTTACCGATGTAGCTGGGAATGTTTGCCTTCTCGCTGGTACCCAAAACCAAATCAACTCCCTCCAGCTCGGCCAACTCGTTGGGTTTTAACTGTGCGTAGCACCCAACAACAGCAATGAAAGCGTTGGGCGACAGTTTTTTAAACTTGCTAATTGCCTGCCTCGATTTCTTATCGGCGTGCTCGGTTACGGAACATGTATTAATAACGTACACATCGGCCGGGGCCGAAGAGGGTACCCTTTCGTAACCCAGCTCAGCAAACTGTCGCGCCATGGTTGATGTTTCGGAAAAATTCAACTTACAACCAAGGGTATGAAAGGCTACCCTTTTTTTATTACTACTCATCAAATTTTTGGATTTAAAAAAGTTTCAACCTCTTGTTCTGCAGCTTGTAACTTGAGTAAATCTGATGGATAATTCCATCGGAAATTCCAAACGTTGGAACAATAATTCGCTTAGCATCAGTCCACTTCATTATTTTTAGGAAGATTTCTGATGCTGGAATAATTACATCGGCACGGTCGGGGTTTAGCCCTAAAACCTTTATGCGCTCCTCAACCGTGTAGTAATTTAAGAACTTACTAATTTCATTCAGCTCCTCAAGAATAAGGAACTGGTTCTCCTTTTTCCCAGAAATCTTGAAAATCTTATTGATGTTTCCTCCCGACCCGATTATACTCACTTCCTTCTTATCGGTTTTTAACGACTTGAGCCAGGCTTTCATCCCCTTAAAATCGTTCGGGGTAACCTTTTTGTTGAGCATGCGAATGGTTCCAATGTTGAACGAATGCGACTCAACCATTTTGCGGTTGCTAAACAAACTTACCTCGGTACTTCCGCCGCCAACATCAACATACAGGTAGTTGTTGTCATCGTCGAACATCTCCACAAATTGGTTTGAGTAGATGATTTCCGCCTCACGCTTCCCATCAATTATTTGAATTTCTATTCCCGCCTCGCGTTTCACAAGTTCAACTATTTCGGCGGAATTGCTGGCTTCACGCATGGCCGATGTGGCACAGGCCTGGTAACCTAAAACCTCGTGTACATCCATCAGGTTGCGGAAAGCAACCATTGTTTTTACCAGCTTCTCGGTTTTTTGGGGAGATATTTTGCCGGCAATAAAAGCATCCTCGCCAAGGCGAACGGGAACTCTGACTAGCGAAGATTTTTTGAAAATTATTTTCGAATCATCCTCCAGCACATTCGAGAAGAGCAAGCGAATGGCGTTGGAACCAATATCAATAGCAGCGAAGGGAAGAAGTTTCACGTGTTATTTCAATTTATTTTTTTTAGTGTAGTACCTATGAAGCTCAATTTGAGATTGGAAAGGTTTCTCCTTCGGTTCATTCTTAAATGTATTCGACTGTTTATGATCGATTACTCGCGCCTTGACATTATCCTTAAACCCTGCGTTCATGATATGTCGTAACTCCTTTTGTATATCGGGGTCGAAAACCGGAGCGGCCACCTCAACCCTATGGTCTAGGTTTCGGGTCATCCAGTCGGCCGAAGAAATATAGTATTTTGGATGATTGTTGTTACAAAAAACAAAAATCCGTGAGTGTTCAAGAAATCTATCAACAACGCTTACAACCTCGATATTTTCGCTTTGTCCGGGGATACCGGGCACAATAGAGCAAATACCGCGAACCATCAACTTAATTTTAACCCCCGCCTGGCTTGCCTGATATAATTTGCGAATCACATCCTGATCCACAATGTTATTAATTTTACAGTGGATGTATGCAGGTAGCTTTTTACGGGCGTTGGCAATTTCAGCATCAATAAGCAAGTATAGTTTTCGACGCATATTTGATGGTGCAACCAGCAGATGCCTGTAATTAAATGTTTTAAAGTTAAATTCGAGGAAAGTAAAAACCTTCTCTACCTCGCTAGTAATTCTTCTATCAGCAGTAATTACGCTAAAATCAGTGTATAGGTTAGCGTTTCCCTCATGGAAGTTACCTGTACTCAGGGTTGTGTAGTTGATAGTTTTCCCATCCTCTTCTCTGGTAATAAGCGTCATTTTACTATGAACTTTTAGCCCATAAATTCCGAAGATAACTTTAATTCCTGCCTCCTCCATTTTTTTGCTCCAGTAAATATTTGCTCCCTCATCGAAACGCGCCATGAGTTCAATAACAACTGTAACTGATTTCCCATTCTGCGCAGCATTCATAAGTGCTCTCACCACTTTCGATTCGGTTGCTACCCTGTATAATGTAATTTTTATTGATATGACCCTAGGGTCGATAGCAGCCTCTCTCAGCATACGAGTATAGTATGAGAAACTATGGTAAGGATAGTGAAGAGAAATATCCTTCTTCTCAATCTCCTCAAGCATGCTTTTGGCTTTTTCTAATCTAGGAATAGGAACGGGAGGCAAGGGTTCGTTCACCAACTCTTTCCTTGAGAAGAATGGGAAGTCCATAAAATCCCTAAAATTATGGTAACGACCACCAGCAAGCAGGTTATCATCCTCGTCGAGATCCATTTCTTTGATAATGTAGGCCAGTAAGTCAGTTGCAATGTTTGAGTCGTATACAAACCTAACTGGCTGTCCCTTACGACGATTCTTTACGCTCTTAGAAATTTTCTCTAGCAAACTTTCCGCAATGTCGTTGTCAACTTCTAGCTCGGCATCACGAGTAATTTTAATGGTATAAGCTTCAAAATTATCGTACGGGAGAATACTAAAAACATTATCGAGACAGAAACGTATTACATCGTCGAGCATGATAATATGCTTCTCCCCATTCACATCGGGAAGGTGGATAAAACGCGGAAAATCGGCTGTTGGAATTTCAATGAGCGCATACTCATGCACATCGGGAATTATTTTTTTCGACAATTTTACAGCCAGGTATATACTTCGGTCGGTTAGCTCAGGAAATTTCTCAAGCTTGTTAAGCATGATTGGAGCGATGGATGCTGCAATTTTACTTCGAAAAAGTTCTCTAATAAAAGTGGCATGTTCGGAGGTTAGGGAGTTTTCGTTAACCAGATGAATCCCCTGCTCGGTCAACTCAACTATTATACCCTGAAAGATTGCATCAAATCGCTTTTGTAAGTCCTGAACTATTCTTTGAATTTTTTCAATTACCTTCTTTGGCTTGTCGGTTACGTACTCTTTTATCCCCTTGTTATCGTACTCCAAGAGTCTTCTCTGTGTTGCCACGCGAACACGAAAAAACTCATCGAGGTTATTACTGAAAATGCCAAGAAATTTTAAACGCTCAACAATGGGAACTGTTTTTTCAGCAGCTTCCTGAAGCACCCGCTCGTTGAACGAAAGCCAACTCACCTCACGGTTAACTAAATCCTTCTGTTTAGCCATGCCTAATGTAAGTTTTAAGAGTTCCCAGATAGAACGAAAACTAAGGGAACCTTACAGTAACCTTGTTTACATTCTTTTTCGAAATATTTTCCCAGCAGTCTTCCCGAAAATCAATTCTTACTAGACCAGAAGTAGGAATATTGTCTATCTGTTCATCAACAAATAGATTGGCAAAATCGGTTAACGTGGGGTTGTGCCCAATAATGGCAACTGTTCCCAGATTGTTATCAAGAGCCCTTACAAAATTGAGAACAATTACCTCGTTGGTTTCATACAAATCATCAACAATACTTATTTTTTCGGTTGGAATTCCAACTGCTTTTGCAAATAGTATGGCTGTATGAACAGCTCTGTTTGCCGAGCTGGAAAAAACTACATCTATTTCGCCTAACAGGGTTTTTGTTTCACCCGCTATTCGGACAATATCGTTTATCCCCTTTGGTTTTAGGGCTCTGTCAAAATCATTCTTTTCCTCCTCTTCCCACGACGATTTTGCATGCCTAATAATTACCATCGTTTTTCCTTTCTTCATGTCCAATTCATTTTAAAACGAAAAATCTAGAGCAAGGAGCTAGCCAAATCGGCTAGGTAGCTACGCTCCCCTTTTACCAGATTCACATGAGCAAAAATACTTTGGCCGTGCATCTTATCGGAAAGGTACGTTAGGCCGTTCGATTTCATATCGAGGTATGGGTGGTCGATTTGCTGAATATCACCTGTAAAAACGAACTTAGTTCCCTCACCAGCCCGGGTAATAATTGTTTTCACTTCGTGGGGAGTAAGGTTCTGAGCTTCGTCAACAATAAAAAAAACATCGGAAAGGCTTCTCCCGCGAATGTATGCCAGAGGGGTGATCACCAACCTGTCGGTTCGTTGCATTTCTTCAATAAACTGGTAATCCTTGCTGGTTGACTTAAACTTATTCTTTATAACGGTTAAATTATCGAACAGCGGTTGCATGTAGGGGCTAATTTTCTCGTTCACATCGCCGGGTAAAAAGCCTAAATCTCGGTTTGCTAGGGGAACTATTGGCCTTGCTAAAAGTATCTGGTTAAAATGCTTCTCCTGTTGCAGGGCAGCAGCAAGAGCCAGCAAGGTTTTTCCAGTTCCTGCCTTGCCAGTAAGTGCTACCAGTTGAATATCACGACGAAGCAGCGCATCCAGGGAAAAGGTTTGCTCCGAGTTTCGAGGTTCAATTCCGTATGCACGAGTTTTTTCAACCCTATCAATCATCTGGGTTGTTTCGTTGTAACGGCCAAGCGCACTCGACTTGCCACCCTTTATTATATAGTACTGATTTGCGTAGGGTTTGAGTTTGAGTTTTTTAGCAGGAACCCCATCGTTACTCTCATACATCGACTGAATTAAGCCATCGTCAACCCCCTGTAAAATCTCTATCTCTCTATTCAGTGTGTCAATGTTCATTACCTTATCCGACAAGTAATCCTGAGCAACAATACCCAGTGATTTTGCTTTCATGCGAAGGTTGATGTCTTTTGTGACAAGAATCACGGACTGGCTAGCGTTCTCTTTATTAAGGTGGTAGGCAATGGCAAGAATTCTATGATCTGGGCTCTTCTCGGCAAACGATTGTTCCATTTCCTGTGTAAAGGGTTTGCCCGTTTCAATTCGCAGTTTCCCATGTTTTTTCCCAAGAGGAATTCCTCCGTTAAAAAGATTGTCTCCAGCAATCTTATCTAGTTCTCTAGTAAACTCACGGGCATGGAAGTTAATCATCTCATTCCCCTTCTTAAAATGGTCGAGTTCCTCAAGAGCTACAATGGGAATCACTATATCATTCTCCTCGAAGTTATAGATACAAGTATGATCGTGTAGCAATACATTCGTATCTAATACAAATATTTTTTTTGTCTTCTTGGCCATATGCATCACTTTTTGTTAGTTTTTATGCTGTAAAGTTACGAAAAAACAGTAGCTAAGCACCCCATATTAACTATTTTATAGTTTTTATCCGGTGTTAGAATGATTTCCGAGAAAGCTGTTGTTTGTGGGTAGATTCTTGCTGTATATCGACCGTAGGTACAACATAAAAAAAGGTATTATACATTTCGCAAAATAAATTTCATAACCTAAATCTACTTACCATGAAAAAATCTACCTTTTTAACCGTAATTCTCTCACTGTTTTTAGCATTTACAGTGTTTGCACAAAAGGGGTTTGTAAACCCTGCTGCAAAGTACTGTGAGAAGTTGGGCTACCGCTACGAAATTGTGAATTCTAAAGCTGGTGGCGATGTTGGGATGGTACACCTACCCGATGGTAGAATTGTAAACGAATGGGATTTCTTTAAAGGAAAAGTTGGCCAGGAATTTTCGTATCCAGCCAGATATGGGTACGATGTTACAACCGAAACCGTTGAAGAAAACGGATTCCAAGTTGAACGTGCTGTTTGTATTGTACCGGTTAAAGGTATTGAGGAACGTATTCCTCTTATTGAATTCATGGAAATGAATGGCGATCCGCTTATGGAAGAAACCAACAGGAGTCTCTCAGAATTTCATAGCGATGCCAATGTAGATCCAAATTTTGTTACATCAAAATCATTACCTGCCTCTTTCGACTGGAGAAGCTATAATGGCCATGCTTATATTGGTTCTCCACGCAACCAGGGTAGCTGTGGTTCGTGCTACTCTTTTGGTGCCGCCGCCGCTGCTGAAGGAACATACAACTTCGCTACTGGCAGCTATGATAGCAATACTGCTGACTTTGCCGAAGCATACATTGCTTGGTGCTTAAGTACTATGTCTGCTTACAGCAGCCACTTTGGTGGATGCGATGGAGCTGACTACGATTACCAAGAACTTCAGGCTCTTTGTGATGTTGGTATCATTAATGAGTCATACTTCCCTTATGTTGATGCTGATAACCAATCTTGTCCTTCCGCTGCTTCTTCTGCCCCAAAAACCAAGTTCGAAAGCTGGCATCGAGTTGCTTGTAACGATATTGATGCAATAAAAACAGCTATTATGACCTACGGTGTTGTTGATGCTGCTGTGTATGTTTCAACTGCATTCCAGAACTATTCAGGTGGCATTTTTACCGATAGTTACACAACTTGTTCAAGCAGCCCTTGCTACAATACTCCTACAAACCATGCAATTTCATTGGTAGGCTGGGGTTACGATGCAACATACGGTGACTACTGGATTCTCCGTAACTCATGGGGTTCATCATGGGGAGAAGGTGGCTACATGAGAATTAAAGCCACATCTGCCCGCGTTGGTTGTTCTGTTTGTTACATGGTATATCAAGATGATGGAACAACTGCTCCAGTATTAACAACCAATAGCGTAACATCAATTGGTGATAACTCAGCTGTTTGTGGTGGTAACATTACTTCGAATGGTGGCGCAACTGTAACTGCAAGCGGTTTGGTTTATGCAAAAACCTCTGCACCTACCCTTACCTCAGGAACCGTTGTTTCAACTTCACCTGTTACCACAAGTGGTTCATACAGCTTAACCATGAGCGGTTTAAATTCAGGAACAACCTATTACGTTCGTGCATACGCAACTAACTCAAAAGGAACCAGCTATGGCACTGAAAGAACTTTCACAACCACTGGCGAAACTCCTATTGAGTACTGCACCTCACAGGGTAATAACTTCAGCTACGAGTGGATTGCAGGCGTAACCGTAGGTTCGCTAACCAACACATCAGGAGCCGCTGGCTACACCGATTTCACCAGCAAGTCGGTAACCCTGGCTGCAGGCACCGCCTACAACATTTCACTGGTTCCTGGCTTCGCCAGCACAACATACGATGAGTACTGGAAGATTTGGATTGACCTGAACAAGGACGGCGACTTCGACGACAGCGGCGAGCTGGTATTCGATGCAGGCGCCATGAGCAAAACCACCGTTACCGGAACCCTAACTGTTCCATCAGGAACCGCTGCTACAACAACCCGCATGCGCGTTTCGATGAAGTACAACGCGGCGCAGACTGCCTGCGAGAGCTTCAGCTACGGCGAGGTGGAGGACTACACCGCAGTTATTACAG
>ERZ795057.309-NODE-309-length-51786-cov-8.966500_pt1 | contig 51786 bp, 50 predicted proteins | sample MGYA00375141_ERZ795057 | MGnify/ENA primary metagenome ERZ795057 (study PRJEB30186, sample SAMN05720163) | activated sludge metagenome | isolation source: Anaerobic digester | place: Hong Kong | collected 2015-01-26 ...
ACAATGAACAATGTGCAATGAATGATGAGTAATGTGTAATTAATAATAAATTGTATGAGTACTCTTCTTATCTTTCCCCTCTCGAGAGGGGCAGGAGTGTGTTTTTCAATTAACAATTAGTAATTATCCATTTTCCATTCTCAATTGCTCTTGTCATATCGACTCAGCGTAGCACTCACACCCTGTCATATCGACTAAGAGAAGCGCATGGAGAAAAATTCTTCTGGAAAGAATTTTCAAGTCAGCCCTCAGGGACGAGGGTAAGTATCATGGACGATACGCATATATCCCCAAAATCAATTGACTCTGACCCCACTGGTCCACTCTCGTTATTACCTCTCGATACTGAACCCGATAATGACATCTCTCATTATTAACCATCAAATCTTTTCTTTTATACATTCGATGTTTTTTATTGAAGAATTTAAATAACTAATTGGTGAATACGGTGGAAGAATATAACTTGCCAACCTCTCCATTAATATTAATATAAATGCTCCTAATTCTTGAAACTCATTGCCCGCTTTAATTGCCATTATATTTGTAGCAGATTCAGGGCTAAGCTCAAAATGAACGCCATCATCTTCTCCCGACCAACAAACAAGTCCAGTTTTTGGAACTAATAGAAGATCTAAAACATTGTGCTTGTCTTTTAATGAGACATTTTTATTAAAGTTATCCAATAAAGTTTCGATTGTCATATTGGAGGTTAATCCTATCAGGGCCCCAAATGGGCCACTTGTTGATGTAATTGGAGACGCACAACCATTCCCCATGTCTACAATTCTGGTTCGGGTGGTTTTAGGCATTAGTTTTCTTACAGACTCAACTTTTTCAAATCCTTCGCGTATTGATGTTGAATTAATATTTGATTTTACTTCAATACACCCTACTACAATCTCTACTGGGAAAATACCAACATTTCCACGTTGCAAAAATGGGCCTCCATACTTTTTTTCAATAATTAGAAAATCTTGTTGGAGACTTTGTTCACCTTTTGAGTTTACAACTATTCCTGAAGCTACTTGATATTTTTGGGGTAACAAATCACGAATTGCATCTCTTACCCAATCTTCTCTCATTTCACCTTTAGTCAGTTTATGTTCTACATCAATTGGTACATCTATGGCTTCTTGTAATCTACTTGAAAGTTGTTTTAGTAATGCATCAATCATTTTTCTTAATTTGTTTTTGTGTGATTTCCAATTTTCTTTTGTACCTTTTAACTTTAACTAAAATCATAATTCCGAATATTAATAACAAAGATGGTATTAATAAAAAAGGAAAAATTTTGGCAAAATCACTACCAAATGCAACATTTCTATAAACCTGAAATATAACAAAGATCATTGATAATGATGCCAATGCAAGTGACATTAAGAAAGTCGAAACACTTAAAGGTTTTCTATATACTTTATCTTTATCTAGAAAAAGTGAAAACCATGAAAAAAACAAAAAAAGTAAACAAATTGAAGACAAAACAAAACTAATGAAAAACAACTCGTTAGAATCATTAATCTTTTCATCAACTTTAAATAAATCAAAACTTCTCCAAATGATAACACCACAAAAACCAACTAGCGAAAGTAACACACTTGAGTTTTTAGAAATGTTTTCATAGTCTCTGTCAATTTTTTTGATATCCTTTTTAGCGATCTTCTTATTCATATCAACTCCTATATTCTTATTGTTTTCTTTAATTTTTTGTTTCGTTTTCCACTTAAACGAAAATTTGGAATCCTGTATAACAAAGTTATCATGACATATTTCTAATTGATAAAATGCTGACTTAAAATCCATCCTATTAGGCTATTGTTTTGCCTATTCACGCTTCATTGTGATTTTTTGAATAGCATTAAGGTATTTTTTCAAACCATCGCAATTTGTTAATTTTTCAATTGTCTTGATTGAGTCGTAGTGCCCAGTAAATAATAGGTGAGCTATAAAGCTAGAATCTTCTTTAGTTGTTGTGATAACATCAACCAATCTTCTGTCTTGATTTTTATTCTGCAAACTAAGATATTCACCAAAATCAATCTTAGCTTGATTAAGAGCCTCCTTAAGAACAAATCTTTTGTCAATTTTAAAATCTACGCCTTTAGGTATTTGGCAATCAAATGATATTTGCCCATGCTTTAAACTGTCATTCTTAGGTATTACTAAGAAGAACTCAGATACTAAATCTGATTTTGTTTTGTAATAAGCTACTATAATTAGTGCTTTTCGTCCAAATCTTTCAAATTCAGCTGAATATACTTTAAATTTCATGTGGTACCTCTTTTATTTAATTTTAAATTTCTTTATTATTTTATTAGTTCATATCTCACACAAACATCCTCTGCAGTAGCCCTTTTTTAAATTGGGTGGTTTGGTTAATTTGTTTGGTTAGTTGGTTGATGGATTGGTCGATTGCTGAGAGGCATTCGGCAATGTTTTTTTGTTCTGATAACTGGGGAATATTAATTCTTAAATTTTCAAACTCTTTTCTAGATAGATAAGCAATTGTGGTCCCGGATGATAAAGTATTTAATTTTCTTTCCATTAGTTGCATTGCATAAAATAAAAATTCAATGTTAACTATTTTTACATTGGGAATAAGACCTATAAAAGTTTGATTAGTAATTAAATCATTTTTAACTATTGCACATTTACCAAGATATGCACTACAAGAAACTATCAATGAATTCCTTGGTATTACCTTTAAATTCATTGCATTAATAACTTTTTTAGAAACTCCTTGATTAGTCTTTGATGAATATAAATATTTTCCATCAAAATCCTCAATTCGGCACCAAGGAGTTCCTCCAGTTAAATCTTTTGGTTTATCTCTCATAGGAACTATAAACTTATTTATTATTTCCGATAACTGTACAAGCTCCCAATCCGTATAGTCCTTACCATTTTTGTCTTTAAACCGAATCTCCTGACTAAAGATCTTTTGCATCAGGCCTTTTTTGTAGGTTTCCAAGGCGGCTTTTTTTTGTTTGAGTAAGCGGATGCGTTGATCCACAGCAGTGAGAAAGTTGGCGATTTTTTGTTGTTCTTTTAATGGAGGGCGTCCAAACTTATATGATTTTAAAATATCATTTGAACTATGCCTAACTGTAGAACCTGTTGCTGTTGACTTTATTCTTTTATGGTAGTTTTTAGTTAAAAACAGATACATAACAAATTCTTTGCTTAATAACTTATTATCAATTTCAACTTTCACAATACGTTGATTTAGCAATAGCTCTCCATCATTTTGAGTTACAAGCATTGGTTTACCTAGAAGTTCACATGAAGGAGTTAAATCAGTTAATAAAACCAACAAGTCATTTTGTTTGCAAATATACTTCTCGTCAGGTACTTCAGTTGTAAATTTAGTATTTGTTTTTGTAAATAAACCGTACCCTGTTTTAGTAAAGTTTTTAGGTGTAACAAGTTTTTTCCCACTTTCAGCAAAGTTATTACTTTTAAATGCATAACCGGATTGAAGGGAAACAAATTTTTCTAATTTATCATGAGACCAACTTTCAGAATATTCCTTAAACCTCAGTTCTGGAACAAGTTGCTTCATTTGAGGCTTAGTGGTCACATTATTCATTTACTTTATCTCTAACTTCGATTGATACATCACGAGTGCTTTGGGTAGATTTATGCGTATCATCCGTGATACTTACCCTCATCCCTGAGGGCTGGCGTGAAAAAAGTTTATGGAAAACTTTTTCATGGCAACCCGGAGGGATAAATACATGGACGTATTTAGTAAAAAATTTCCTGAAGAATTTTTCTCCATGCGCTTCGCTTAGTCGATATGACAAGGGGGTGAGCGCTTCGCTTAGTCGAGATGACGGGGGAGTGTACACTTCGCTTAGTCGAGATGTCGAGTTTTTATTCCTTATTGTTAATTGCACATTGTTCATTGTTAATTGCTAAAACGGCGTCCCAATCCCCAATTCATCACAAAACTTTTGAATGTCCTTATTGATTTCATCCAGTTCTTTGTCCAATTGCTTTAACTCCATTGAAACGGCTTTTAAGTCCACCGGTTCTTCTTCCTCAAAGGTATCAACATAGCGTGGGATGTTGAGGTTGTAGTCGTTTTCGGCGATCTCTTCCAAGCTGGCGACATAACTGTATTTGTCTATGATTTTGCGGTTGCGGTAGGTGTCAATAATCAAATCGACATCGTCGTCACGCAGGACGTTTTGGTTGCCTTCTTTGATAAAGTGATCATCACCACTGGCATCGATAAACACCACTTTATCATCTGGCTGACGGTTCTTTTTCAGTACCAGAATACAAGTCGGTATGGAGGTGCCGTAAAAGATATTGGCAGGTAATCCAATAACTGCATCCAGTGCGTTCATTTCCTTAATCAGGTACTCACGAATCTCGCCTTCTGCCGCTCCGCGAAATAACACGCCATGCGGAAATACGGATGCCATGATGCCGTTGTCATCCAGCTGATACAGCATGTGGGTGAGAAAGGCGTAGTCAGCTTTGGTTTTCGGTGCCAGTCGTCCATAAGGGCTGAAACGGTCGTCGGAGTCGTTGAGCGGATTGGCGCTGCTTTTCCAATGAGCCGAGAATGGCGGATTGGCAACTACGGCTTCGAACTTTTGTTCGATGTGTTTAGGTTCTTCCAGTGTGTCGGCTTGCTGAATATCAAAATTACGGTAATGCACGCCGTGCAGTATCATGTTCATGCGTGCCAGATTGTAGGTGGTGCGGTTGAGCTCCTGACCGCAGAATTCTTCCACTTTTGCCTCGCGTGCCACCCGTAGTAATAACGAACCGGAACCGCAGGTCGGATCATAAACCGAACGCAAACGCTGTTTGCCGGTGGTGACCAGTTTGGCAAGAATTTTGGAAACCTTTTGTGGTGTATAAAACTCTCCGGCGGATTTGCCGGCTCCGGCTGCGAATTTAGCGATTAAATATTCGTAAGCATCACCCAGTACATCGGATTCGACGTCTTCCAGTTTGAAATCTATCTTGCTGAGGAAACCGAGAATTTCCACCACGATGTCGTTGCGGGCCGCGACGGTGCGACCGATTTTATTGGACTGCAAATCGAGGTCTTCGAATAAAGCGTTGAAATCCTCTTCGGATTCGGTGTTGCGGGTGCTGTTCTCGATGTGATTTAAAACCGCTTGCAAATCGTCCAGGATGTAGTTGGATTCACCCTCGACCCGGGACTGACCTTTGGCAACCAGAACCTGAAACAATTCCGCAGGAGCAAGAGAATAACCGAGTGTGAGAACTGATTCTTCTTCTATCACTTTGAGCGTGTCTGTATCGGTGATTTGGGTGTATTCGGTGATGTCTTCGCCTTTCAGCAGATCATTGGCGTAAAGATGTTGTTTCTCAGAAAGGTATTTGAAAAAGATGAAGCCAAGAATGTAATCCCGGTAATCATCGGCACTGATTTTGCCCCGCAGCAAATTGGCAATGCCCCAAAGCTGGGTTTCGAGGTTTTTTTTCTGGTCTTCGGTCATGGGTTACTTAACTTTTTGTCTTTCCAATAATATACCTTATTCCTCATTAATTTACAAAATGGTTTTTAGCTATGTTCGTTTTAAAATTTATTTGTTGGGTGATGATTTTCAGATATTTTTTTTAAATGAGCGTTACTATTATTGTTATTATTTCTAATTTTGCATTAGAATTAGCTGACATTTTTAAACCAATGACCATGAACAATTTTAAGTTATTTTCAATTCTTGTTTTATTCCCTTTTTATCTGCTTGCTGATGGAATCAAATCCGATGCTCCAATTAGTAAACCGTATAAAGACAAATTTATGTTTCTGATTAATTCAGATCCGCAGATGGGTGATCAATTTACTGAGAAATCAGGTCTGCAGGTTTTGAATGAGTTATTGGAAATGTTTGTTTATGAGACTAATTCACGAAAGTTAAAAGATAAACCCGATTTTGTGGTCTGGAATGGTGATTTGGTGTGGGATGCCTATCAAAATGCTTTTGATAATTTCCAAAGGATTGTTGCAAAAATGAAAATCCCTTCCGTTTTGGTTCATGGCAATCATGATGGGTATGACGATGATCCTAAGTTTCTTAATTTGCAAGAGAATATATCTGGTTATCGACAACTCAATTATTCTTTTGATTATGGAAAATGGCACTTTGTAGTGATTTCTGCTCAGGAAAAATATAATAAGGATGAACAAAAAAAAGAGTTGCTTGATTGGCTTGATGATGACTTAAGAAAGAACAAGGATAAACAGACGATGATGTTCATGCATTATCATATTTTGCCAACCGGACTCAGTCAAATGGAGTTTTATACCTATTTTCCGGTGAGTTTTAAAAATAAACTTTTGGACACCATTACAAAATATCAAAATGTCAAATATGTGTTTTCAGGTCATGTGCATATTGGTATCAAAGCTTCCATAAAAACTGCAAGAACTTACAAAGGAACAAATTTTATCTTGGCTCCAACACCGGTTTTTGCCAGACCATTTGGAGAAGAGTATCCCAAATTTGATGAAAAAGGCAGCAGATATGACAAAATGGGATTTTATTCTGAAGTGCATGTGAATGGCGATGAAGTAGAAATTGTTGGTAGAAAAATCTACAAAACTCAGAAAGTGAAATATCCGAAAAAGTTTAAAAAATTTGACGAAAACGAAGATATCAGAGCTTTTGTCCCGGAAGGTCAACTGGAGTATAACGAGAAATTGTTAAATGGTGACTTCTCAGATGGTTTAAATCATTGGAAGTCGAGTTGGCGTTACCAAAAGGACAAGAAACCGGCATTTAACAATTATGTTGAAGACGGAAAAAGCATCCTGAATTATCAGGCACCTTATGGTTCCTGGACTACTGATGAGTATCTTGAAAACTACCAATCCGTTAAATATATTGAAAATCAATTGTTAAACATTCAGTTCACTGTTTCTGATAGTAAGCATAAGGGATCGGGTGGATATTTCAGAGTTTTTGCATATAGTAAAGCCGGTGATTTATTGGGAATATTGCTGATTCACTGGGGAACTCAGGAATACAAGGTGAGATTTATGCCACAGTCTTGGGCATATAATGCTTCCGGGGATAGATTAGGGCATCTATGGCTTGACCAAAAGCTAAAATTGAAAGAAATGCTCAGTTTTAAAATCAATCCAGATTTTAAAAAAATAAATGAACTTGATATCAATCTGAGCAGTTTATTTAAGGAGTTTGGAAAATCTGTCAATGTTTCTGAGATAAATCATCTAACAATGGCTTATGGTGTTTGGGGAAGAGTGAATCAACGTGGGAAAAAATTTGCCAGATCATTGCATGTCAACAAGATTCAACTGAGTCCAGTTGATGATAAATCAAACTTAATTCCTGCAAATGTCACTTTGAACAACGAACCGATGACAAAGGAAAAAGAATTAGATTTCAGTTATTTGTACAAGAGCGAAGAATTTAAAAAACGTACCGGTAAGCGTCAATAATAATAATTCCGCTCAATCATTTGGAACCATCTGATTCTATTTGTTAATCAACTGGTTTCATTAATGCTGTAACACTCAGTGATGTGAGATTGAGCTTGATATCGTTTTTTCTCATTTCTTTCGGTGCAATTTGTCCGATGATTGCATAAACTTTTTCTGGGTCTGCTTTAAAGTTGAACTGTATAGTCTGGCAATCTGTTTTCCCACTATGTTTGATGAATTTTGTAAATAATTCCGTCTTTTGTTTTATTTCCATTGGATATTTTTCGACAACTTTCCAGTTGATTCTGCCTTTGTGTTTCTCCAATTTGTAATTGATTGAAATTGACACATTGCCGGCACCAAAGTACACAAAATCAGTAAAACAGAAGTTGGCTCTATCGAGTTTTATTGGATTTTTATTGCTTTCATTGGTCCGAAAAGTAATATGATCATCCAGATAAAGCCTAGTGTTTTTGTTCAGTGAATAAAAAGGATCGAGGTTTCTTCGACTGCTGTATAAATTTTTAACATTATTCAATAAGCGTTTTTTTATAAATTCTGCTGATTGTTCCAGACCATTCACTTGAAAAGAGGAGGGTGTTGATTCTTCTGATGGTGATAATACAAAACAACAAGAAGTATAAGGGACACCTTCTATATCCAGAATTGCGGCCGAAGCTAACAATTTCTCCATATTTTTGCCACCGACAAGCGGCCTTACGAAGGCTCTGGGGACATTAAGTCTGTTTTCTTCACACCCGGCATCAAATATTGGCTGAGTGTTGAGACCTGATTCAATAAACAACTGCTTAAGATAATCAATATCAAACTTATAGTTTCCTTTGTTTGGTATGGTGCTATGGTTATACAGAAATTCGGTTGTCATTACGTAGACTCCATCTTTTTTGAGAACTCTTTTAACTTCTGTTAAATGCTTAATGAAATCTTCTTTGTGACCGATGTGTTCGACTGCACATGAGGAGTAACAAAAGTCGAGAGAATTTGACTCGATTTCGGATAAGTCTCTCATATCCATTTCTTGAGCTTTTAGATTGTCAAGTCTGGAATTTTTCGGTGCATTTCTTTTTAAAAAGTCAATTGGCTGCTCATTCGGATTCATTTTGGCGGTATCCCAGCCGGTATTCCATGAATACAAATCAGTCGCAAGAAATGATTTTACATAGGGTAAAACATGGTAAATTAATGGCTCTTTACCTGCTCCAAATGATGCTCCAACAGAATTACCATCCAATTTCCCTTGTTGGATTAAATTAATAAATATCGCTACAAACTCCCATTGTTTGCGATGATATGAGGCATTGCCGGTGAAAATATTTTCCAATACATATTTAAATTCCGGTTTTGACCAATCTTCAGCGGCACATGTTTTTTGCCAGTTATTTGTGATGTTGATATTTGAGTCTAATTGTTTAATTTCTGACATAATTATCCTTTTATTTCTTATAACCTTTTAAAATAATGTTCCCATGACGAGTATTTATTAATTTTTGTTTATCTATTTTATTGGAAACACCTACTTTAGCTAACAACTCAATGGATTCAAAGGAGCCATACAAATAGTCAACATATTTGTCAAAATCATAGCCTCTGCTTTTGACGAATCTTGGTGACCATTCCGCAATGATAGTGCAATCAGGGTTATTTTCTAAAATATGGGTTGCACCTTCTAGTATAAAAGGTTCTGATCCTTCCGTATCTATTTTAATGACTGATATTTTTTCATTGTTATTTTCCAGAATTTTATCGAGCTTTTGGAGTTTGACTACAGTTTTGTTATCGTTTAAATTTACTTTTTCATGCGTTACTAGACGTCCACCTCCGTGTTCAGCTGTATCCCATGTTAGTTCCAGCTCTCCATCTGAATTAAAAGCAGCAATGTTGATGGTTTCACATCGTTTTCCAAAAGAGTTAACTGATACAGAAGTCTGCATCATGTCATAAATGACAGGATTGGGCTCCAATGCGTAAACTTTGCCTTTAGGACCAACAATCTTGCATCCTAAGAGTGTGAAGTAACCAATGTTAGCTCCTACATCAACAAATACTTCATCAGAGTTAAGATGCTCATTTATTGCCCACGCGACTGCTTTTTCATAGACTCCATGGGAGATTATTTTTAAGTGCTGGTTATTTCTGGTATCAATTAAAATTCGGCAACCATAATTAGTCACGGTCACGGCTCTGAAATTACCTAAATAGGCATAATTGACGACGTCTCTATTAAAGTTAAACATGTTTTCCATAGGATATTGTTTGATGATGGTTGTTATGATAAATAATTAATTGCGGAGTGTATCGTACACTATTTTATTTTAAGTTGTGAATCTAATTATCATAATTGCATAATCAATTATAGGATTGAACATGAGGTTGTTCTTATAAAACAAATAAGAATCAGTTAAAATACGCTAAATTTCAAAAATAATAATTAGTTAATGAATTCTAAACCAAAACAGTATGAAATTAATTCTGTTGACATTGAAAATTGGTTTGCTCTCCCAATAGAAGAGAGAAATCGTCTCAATAATGAAATAATTGATGAAGTCATATTACCTTGGAGGGTGATGGTTCGACGTTCAAAAAAACATCCTTTGCCCGGACTTGCCGGATTTCATTTGATTTTCTTTCACATCCCCAAAACCGGTGGAACCACTTTAGATTATCTGACGGCTAAGAATTACCGCATAGATTATGTTTATCAGGTCAATGCTCCGGCATTCGATCAACATGTTGCCGGTGTCTATAAAAACAATCAGATGTTTAGAGTTTTGATGGGTCATTATGAGTTGAATGATTATTTCTACCAACTATTTGATAGACCTAAAATGGTACAATTTACCATGTTGCGTGAACCGGTTAGCCGAGTCATTTCTTATTATGACTACTTACGCACTTCGCCAAATCATCCGAAATATAATATCGCCAAGGATTTGAGTTTGGAGGAATTTGTAATCCATCCTGAAATTGATGAAATGCCTAATGGTCAATCTTATAGAATTCTTGGGCTTTTGCGAGAAAGCACATGGAAAAAATCTGATAAATCAGAGCAACAATTGATAGAAGAATCTCAATATCAACTTGAAAAAAGATTCACATTGTTTGGCTTGACGGAATTTTATGATCATTTCTTGTTGATGGCACAAAGAGGTTTGGGTTGGAAAGATATATTTTACAAGAGAATGAACTCTTCCAAAGTCAAAACAGATAAATCCACAGTTTCTGATGATACTATTCAATTGATTAAAAAACAGAACAGAGTTGATGTTGAATTGTATGATTTTGCTAAACAGTTGTTTATGAAGAGATTTGAGCAAATGGGTTTGACCGAAAAAATGGTTGAAATTTTTAGAGAAAATAACAAAAAATATACTGACTTATTGAACACACAAGTTCAGAGTACAATTGCCTAAAATGGACTTAATTTCCGTCAGAAAACAATTTTTGAATTATAGTAATTTATTTAAGCAAATGTTTAGTGATTACTATCAACAGGAAAAGTATAATTTTTGGCTTGTTCAATTTCTGATGGCGATATCCACCACCTCCGGAATATTTTGGATCAGCGGATTGATAGTTGGGTTAAGTAGCTATCAAAATATTATTGAAGAACTATCAATTAAACAACAATTGCTTTCATGGCTATTTAACCTTGATGTCTGGCAGTGGTTATTGATTCTAGTAATTAGTGGTTTGTTGTCAGCTTTCACATTTATCGCATCCATCAAAGTTGGGGTTAATTCCTCTCTCAAGTATCAAAAGTATTTAGCATTCCGTTGTTTAAATATAATTTCAGATAAAAACCATCAACATTGGATAAATACATTTCAAGGAATGCATCGTCAAAACTTGCAAAGAATTTTAAGGCAAGGAGTTCAATTGTCAGGTTTGGTTTTAAGAAGAGTCAGTCGTGCATTTATTTCGCTTTTGATTTTCTTTGCTGCAATTGTTTTTCTATGGATATTGGATTTTCAGTTATTGTTGTTGTTATTCCCATTGTCAATAATATATTTGATAGTTCTCTATTATATCAACCGACATGCATCACGAGTTTCTACTGAGATGAATCATTTACAGCCTGATTTTATCAATAAATTCAGACAACTAATTGAAAATTTATTGAATGACAAAATTCACTTGAGTGACGGTGATTTTGAAAATAAGTTTCATGATTCTCAATATATGAAAATGGCGAAATTAAAATACCAAAGGCGCCTTGTTGATATGCATGTGGTTTGGTTAAATTCTATTTTTTTGATTCTAGGTGTCACAGCTATTGTCATATATTTTGTATATCTAAACTCAGCGGAAAGAGTTGACTGGGGACATTTATTGTTTTTTTTAATCGCATTGAAATATGCGATTGACAGTTTGCAACAAGTTTCATCAGCATCAGTAGCCTTTAGTCGTTTCATGCCTGAAATATCACCGGTTTATGAATTATTGGATATAAATGAGAATGAAGATATACCTGTAAAAGAGATAAAAGAAAGAAACTCAGTTATTTATATTGACTCCAGATATTTTGAAGAATTTGAGCAAAGATATTTTTTCCAGTCATTGAAACTCTCAGGAGAGTTTGTTTCTATTGATGAAATTAAAAAAAAGGGTTTTCAAAACTGGTTTAAAAAACATGTGAACACAAATTCTCAAGTTGTGATTTATGAAAACAGACTTGAGAAATTAAAATCATTTTTGAATACAAATCGGGAAAAAATGTTAGATGGGTCATTTAGCTATTATAAATTCACTTTTGACAAAATTGGAATTCAGCCAATGAAACTCGATGAGTTGTTGAAGTATAAAAGGCAAAAAATGTTTGATGATATGATTGATGATATGGAGGATATTGGTTAATTTTTATGAAAAAAGAATTTGAAAACAGCTACAGATACCGTGTCTACTATGAACACACTGATGGCGGTGGCGTGGTTTATCACTCCAGATATTTGAACTTTTTTGAGCGTGCACGGACTGATTGGTTAAGGGAACGTGGAATTATCCAGTCTGTGTGGCAAAAAGAGCATAACTTGGTTTATGTTGTAACTAAGGCAGAAATTCAATATAAAAAACCCGCTCGTATGGATGATGCGTTAACAGTCAGTTGTGTAATGACAAAATTAAGAAGAGCCAGTGTGGAGTTTTATCAAGAAATGCATAATCAGGATGGAGTATTGCTTGCAACAGTGACGCTAACGGCAGCGTGTCTTTATGCAGATAGCTTTGCCATCAGAAGTATTCCACAACAATTAACAGAGGATTTAAGTCAGTGAATCAAGATTTTAATTTTATCGAACTTGTAATGAATGCCAGTTTACCTGTAAAAGGCGTAATGTTATTACTTGTGATGGCTGTAGTAGCCTCATGGTGGATTATTTTTGCCAAATGGATGAGTTTGAAACAGGCCAGTATTTCTGCAAAAAAGTTCGAAGAAACATTTTGGTCCGGTGTGGATTTGCATCGATTGTATGAAAAGTTAAGCAAAGAAAAAGGCAAATCCTCAGGGATGGAGCAAATCTTCGAAGCCGGCTTTCGTGAATTCTTACGAACCAGAAAAATGTCGCAATCAGATGCGAAAGCGACAGAATCAGCCGATCGTTCCATGCGAATTGCTTTAAATCGTGAAATTGATGTTCTGGAAAGTCATTTGCCTTTTTTGGCAACAATTGGTTCAATCAGTCCATATATAGGGTTGTTCGGAACAGTTATTGGCATAATGATATCTTTTCACGCACTTTCAAATGTCACACAGGCAACAATCGCATTGGTTGCACCTGGGATATCAGAGGCACTGATTGCAACGGCGATGGGCTTGTTTGCAGCCATTCCGGCGGTTGTTTTCTATAATAAATTCAATGCCAAAGTAGAGCGTTTGTACAATCAATACGATATTTTCAAGGAAGAATTCTCTAGCATTCTTCATCGACAAACCGGAAGTTAACGATGCGTAGAAAAAGAAAAGCGGTTGCTGAAATCAATGTGGTTCCCTATATTGATGTGACGCTGGTGCTATTAATCATTTTCATGATTACGACACCGTTACTTAATCTCGGGGTTGATGTTAGTCTGCCTGAATCCAATGCCAATACAGTCACCATTGAAACAGAACCGGTTATTATCAATATTGATGAACAAGGAAAAATGTATTTAAGCATAGGTGGTGAATTCGAAAGCATTGATGAACAGCAACTCCAAATCAAACTGGCTGCTTTTATTCGTGCTAACAAAGATGTGCCAATACTGATTGGAGCGGATAGAAAAGTGGATTATGGTCGTGCCTATGAAGCGATGGTTGTGGCTCAACAAGCCGGTGCGGATAAAGTCGGTTTGATTTCAGATCCTGTTTCAATGGAAAAATAACCACTCATGATTTCTGCAAAGATCAAGTTGCTTGCAAGTTTATACACGATTGTGTTGCTTGGCAGTATTGTCGCATTGTTACTATTTGGTGGGTTTAGATTTAAATCTCCTGTTATCAAAGGTAAAGTTATACAAGCCACAGTTGTTGATATTTCCCAGTTACAACCTAAAAAAGTTAATAATACACCTCCAAAAAAGAAAGAACCGGAAACAAAAAAACAAGAACCTGAAGTGAAAAAAGCGGACCCTCCGAAGGAGAAAATCAAAGAACCCCCTCCTGTAAAAAAAGATCCACCTATTGAAAAGAAAACAGAACCGGTTGTTGACACCAAAGCACAGGAATTAGAACGAAAAAAACGTCTGGAGCGTGAAAAGAAACTAGAAGAGATTCGACAAAAGCGTAAAGAAGCAGAGGAAAGACGTAAAAAGGAAGAGGAAAATCTCAAAAAACTGATTGAACAGGAAACCAAAGACAATCAACCTGAAGAGCAGTTAGCACCTGTAGCCCATCAAAAAGGTCAAACAGATGATGATCAACTCAACCAGCTGATGACCCAATATCAGCTTGCTGTGATTTCAGCTGTACAAAGGCAATGGAATATTCCGCCGTCAGAAAACAAAAACCTGCTCTGTCATGTCAAGGTCAGACAAACTCCCGGAGGTTTTGTTGTTGATGCAGCCATCAGCTCGCCCTGTAATGCTAACTCTGTTGTCAAACAATCAATAATTGCTGCTATCAAAAAAGCGGAACCTTTACCCTATAAAGGTTTCGAGAAAGTATTTAGTCGTACTGCTACGTTTATTTTTGAGCCAAAAGAATAGCCTCTTCCAAATAATTCGAGTTACTTTTTCTAATGTTCTTGAGTTTCAATTCTATGCTTGTAAGATACGCATATAATCAAACTTTGGGATAGACAATGGCAGATTTTGTTTCAGATTTAGTTAAAAAGGTCAAACCTTCGGCAACGATTGCAGTGAGCATGAAAGCTGCTGAGTTACGCAGAGCTGGTAAAGATGTTATTGGCTTGGGAGCAGGGGAACCCGATTTCGACACGCCTGATCACATCAAACAAGCTGCTATTGAAGCTATCAATAATGGCCAAACCAAATATACAGCGGTTGATGGAACACCGGAACTGAAACAAGCGATTATCGGTAAATTTAAGCGAGAAAATGGTCTCGAGTTTGCGGTTAACCAAATACTGGTCTCTTGTGGTGCGAAACACAGCATTTCCAATTTACTCTCAGCAGTTTTAAATCCGGGTGACGAAGTCATAATTCCGGCTCCGTATTGGGTTTCTTATCCCGATATGACTCTGCTCGCAGGTGGTGTGTCTGTTATTGTTCCAACCAAACAAGAACAAAACTTTAAAATCTCACCTCAACAGTTAGAAAAAGCCATTACAGATAAAACTAGGTTGATAATTCTCAACACACCAAGCAACCCAACAGGAAAAGCCTATCGCAAGGAAGAGCTCCAGGCTTTGGGTGAAGTTTTGCTGAAATATCCACAGGTCATGATTGCCACCGATGATATTTATGAACATATTTATTGGGGTGATGAAGAAATCACCAATTTGGGAGTTTTGTTCCCTGAAATGATGGATCGAATGGTTTTTATCAATGGTGTTTCTAAAGCCTACGCAATGACCGGATGGCGTATCGGTTATGCGGCCGGACCGGTGGATGTCATAACAGCGATGCGTAAAATCCAATCACAAAGCACATCCAATCCGTGTTCCATATCTCAAGCAGCTTCAGTTGCCGCTTTAAATGGTGACCAAAACTGCCTTGAGCCAATGAAAAAGGCTTTTAAAGAAAGACATGATTGGTTAATTGCAGCATTAAATGAAATTCCTGGCTTTTCCTGCATCGAAGGTGAGGGGGCATTTTACGCTTTTCCGAATGTTGAAGAAGCCATGTCAAAAATTGATGGAATCAATAATGATGTGGAATTTTCGACTTGGTTACTGGAAAACGCCGAGGTAGCAGTTGTTCCCGGAACTCCTTTCGGAGCCCCCGGCCATGTGCGATTATCTTTTGCGACTTCAATGGAAAACCTAAAAAAAGCTGTGGATAGAATCAAAAAGGTTTTAAGTTAAAAAAACAATATTAGAGTCAGACACTTTGGTGTCTGACTCTATTGATTTCAGCAATCTACTCATCCAGTTTAAACTCATAAGTTTTCACAGCTTGTTGTGAAACGGCTTGTCCATCAATCTTCATCGGCTTAAATTTTGATTTTAATAAAGCTTGTTTAATCGATTGGTCGAATACTCTTTTAGGTTGAGAGTCTAGGATATGAATATTTTCAACGCCACCAAATTCGTTTACGGTAAATTCTACTTTAACCCAGCCTTCAATCTTATCCTGCATTGCAACTACTGGATATTTAGGTTGGACCGGTAGAACTTCGGTGAGTGAACTTGACTGAGCCACATCTCCGGGTTCTGTGCCGACCGGACCTTCCAATACAGGTTTATTAAAGATGTTATCAAAAGTGGATCTGTTATTATCATTGGGGTTGATTTCAATTCTCGATCCTACTCCATTTTCTGTAATTTCTAGTGTTGGTGGGGTAGGGGGATGTTCACTGACTTCATGCTCTGGTATGACATTTGGTGGTGTTACTGTCGTTTCTGGAGCCTTTATTTCCTGAATCATACTGAAATTGATCATTTCAATATTTGAACTTTTGAATTGAGTCGGTTGGGCGATAAGCACAGCCATTAACAAAAATGTAAATAACGAAAAAAATACTGCTACTAGTGATGATGTTGAATATCTCATAATCTCTCTCTCAAATTATTGTAAATATTTCCCTTACAACAACCCTTCAATCCTTGTGACTCGAGTTTCTCAATAAAAGTTCAGTAATTATTTAATTCATACGTTTGTTTGATTATAATATAAACCTGTAATTCACAATTATGAGAGATTATTATGCCTATGACTCCTGCTCCTGTTAAAGATATTCAATTTGTTGCCGAACAACTATTCAACTTGGAAGAACATTATAAAAAATTACCGGAATTCAGTGAGATAGATGCCGAAACCTTTGAAACGATTGTCGATGAGGCTTCAAAATTTTTGTTTGAATATGCAGCTCCACTGAATCGAAATTCAGATGAGCAAGGATGTCGAATTGAGGATGGAAACGTCACACCTCCTGATGGCTTTGTTGAACTCTATAAGGCTTATTGTGAATCCGGCTGGTCTAGTTTGGACGGAAATCTTGAATATGGCGGACAAGGTTTGTCCTATTGGTTACAAACCATTGTTGGAGAACTCAATACCTTTTATTGTGCGGGCTGGTCAAATTATCCAGGTTTAACTCATGGTGTTAGAGAGTTATTAGAGCATTTTGCCAGCGATGAAATCAAATCTAAATATTTGCCAAACTTAACCACAGGCGTGTGGACCGGAACCATGTGTTTGACAGAGCCACATAGTGGAACCGATTTGGGAATGTTAAAAACATCGGCATCACCACAAGGTGATGGTACTTATAAAATTAACGGTACGAAAATTTTTATCACTTCAGGAGATCATAATTTAACTGAAAACATCATCCATCTGGTTTTAGCAAGAATGCCGGATTCCCCTAAAGGAACTAAAGGCATTTCGTTATTTTTGGTACCAAAATTCTTAAATGACGAGAGAAACCCTGTTGGTCCTGCCAGCATTGAGCATAAGATGGGTCTGAATGGCTCTGCAACCTGCGTGATGAATTTTGATGGAGCAACAGGATATTTAATTGGAGAAGCTAATAAGGGTTTGAATATCATGTTTACCATGATGAATGGTGCGCGTTTGAATACCGGTATTCAGGGTATGGCGGTTTCAAGTGCATCGTTCCTCGGAGCATTGGACTATGCTCGCGAAAGATTGCAAATGCGTTCGCTGACCGGAGCGAAATTTCCCGAAAAATCAGCTGATCCGATTATCGTTCATCCCGATGTTCGAAAAATGTTATTGACTCAAAAAGCCATTTCCGAAGGAAACAGAGCTTTAACTTATTTCACCACTCAACAAATTGAAATTTCACGCTTTTCAGACAATGAAGAAGAAAGACAAAAAGCGGATCAGGTGGTTGCTATTTTAACTCCAATTGTGAAAGCCTTTATGACAGAAACGGCTTTAGAAGCGACGAATTACGGCATTCAGGTTTTTGGTGGTCATGGTTATATATCCGAGCATGGAATGGAACAACTTTACCGTGATGCCAAGATATTCACGCTATATGAGGGTACAACCGGCATTCAGGCATTAGACTTGTTAGGACGTAAAATCATGCAGTTCAATAAAGGTTCGTTAGGACCACTGGCAGATATTGTGAATGAATTTGTCGAGAACAATCCGCAAAATCCTTATTCTAAAGAGCTATCTGAACTGATGAAACAATGGCAATCTTTAATTATCGAACTCACTGCTAAATCCATGAAAAATATGGACGAAATGGGTGCAGCCTCCGTCGATTTCTTGATGTACTCCGGTTATGTTTTGTTAGCCTATTTCTGGGCACAAACCTATCAGGAAGCAGAAAAAGGTGGAAGATTCGGTCAATCGTTTTATAATGGCAAAATGAAGACTTGTGAGTTTTATTTCAAACGTATATTACCTAGAGCTCAAACTCATGTAAAAACCATGCTCAGCGGTGCCGAAAGCCTGATGGATATTAAAGATGAAGAATTTTACTAAAAATATTTGCATCAAATGCCTGTTTATATTGCTTATTTTAGCATTATTTTCGGCGTGTTCCGAAGAACCAAAAGAAGAAATAAAACAACCTGAAAGTCAGCCAAAACAGCTATCTGAAGATAATGTCTTGAAAGGTTACCAAGATCAAATGCAAAAAGCCAAGGACATGGAAAAGAAAATTCTGGAAGACGCTGAGAAACAGAAGAAAGCTATAGATGATCTCACAAAATAATAAAAATCTGATTCTGGAAATTATCAATTGGGCAATTATTGGTCTGATTGTATTTTTGTGGATTAAATTTACACTTTTCAAAGATGATAACTCCAATCTTCAAACCAATGGCGTGCAAGTTTCCAATTCATCTTTTCAATCTTTTAGCCAGTTAAATGATCCGATTGCAAAATATCATATCTTTGGATCAACCGAAGTTTTATATGATGTACCAATAGCGCAAAATCAAACCTCCTTAAACTGGACGCTCAATGGCACAATGAGTGGAGGTGAGGGCAATCAAGGTGTGGCATACATCAGTAATACACAAGGAGTACAGCAAAAATTTAATGTTGGTGATCAAATTTTTGACGTCGCAACACTTGAAGAAGTGCATAAATCTTATGTCTCTATTCGCCATAATGGCAAATTGGAAAGATTATCCTTATCTGAAAATACCAATTCAGCAAATTCTTCCTCCCGATCGAACTCAAAATCTTTGATTCAAAATAAACCGGCAACACCCAGTTATATGAAGCATTTGAACGGAGCACAACAGCGAGACTGGCAGGAAGTTCTCGATCAGCAAAAATTCGACCCAAACAAAATTTCATCAATTGTTGGCAATGTCAACCTGGTTACCAACCAAGCGGGTCAGATTCAAGGTTTAAGAGTATCAAATTTAGCTGATGGAAACTTGCTCAAAAAGCATGGTTTTCAATCGAATGACATCATTACCGCAATCAATGGTAATCGGATTTCAGGCAATAACCTGACAACCATTCGCCAAACCTTGCAACAAAACCCAAACGCCACAATTACCTTCAAACGTAACGGTAAGGTTCAAAACATACAGGTTAATATTTCAGATTTGTAGAGTTACAAATGTATCCCATGAAAAACGTAAATTTCTTTCTACTAGTTCTTTCTTTTAACTCTTTTGCAAGTGGCTTTTCTCCGCTTTGGGTTTTCAATCCTGATATGCCTGATACCCGGATGGTACTTAGTAAGTTTATTCCAATTGATGGTGCGTTGTTATTGAAATGTTATTCAGATAAAATTATCAGAATATAGTTTAAAACTAATAGTTGAAGCTTTCTTATGTAGAATGAAATATTCAAACCATTTATACTGCTACAATGTGCCTATTACTCAATAAATTTAAATTGTTATTGATTATTGCTATTTATGCTATGATATTGTTCCCTAATTATTTGCAGGCTCAATCAGATTTTGCTGATCCTAATAACCCAGAATATAATTATAATAACTCTATAACTACATTTATTTCTTCATATAACCAAGGTAGTCGTGTTGTTTTGTTAGAGTCTAATCCTTCCTGGTGTAACGGATGTAACCAACCAACTAACTTGCCAGCGGGGTTATTAGGTACTGTTGTTTGCACTTTTTCCTCTAATAATATTGCAGGAGTACTTGTTAGCTGGGACTCATGGCAAGGTGGAAATAATAATATAGATCCTTGTGCTGAATTACCACTGCCTTTTCAATCAGATTCGGGATGGTGGGTTCGAGATTATCAAGTAACGCTTTACAACGAATCCCCTCGAGAAATACAAGAAATATCATCTCTAAGTACTTTAGCAATACTAATATTGTTAAATTTGATTTTGATTACGGGCATATTTTTATCAAAGAGAATGGTAGGATGGGCTTTGCCCACCTCTTTCAAGGAATAAATAATGGGTGATGGGCAGAGCCCATACTAAGATACTAATTACTGTGCAATAAGATGTGGAGATAATAATGAAAATAGAAGCTAAAAGATTTCGTGACTTTAGTCGTGATCATGATTATGATGCATTTACAGTAATTCGTGTTTATAACAGCCTGCAAAAGGACTTGGGTGGCCGTAATTCTTGGGTAACTGTGAGTAATGGTCAAAAGAAGCTATATAGAAGAGTACTTGGTTCAGGAAGTTCTGGGCTAGGTAGAGATGAAATTGAATTGGATTATGACTCAAGACTTGAGTTAGAAATTAATGGCTCTAAAGATGAAAAAATTTCTATACTTGTGAGTTAAATTTAAAACCTGCTAATTTAGTTGAAAAATTTATCGCTCATTGGAAGCATCCGAATTTATCATTCAGAGCACCGTATCAGCTAGTTGTTCTGAGTGTGATACTTGGCTTTGTCGGGTTGTTTCTTGGAATTGTTAGCATTGTTAAATGTTAAAATCTTAAATCATACTTTTGCTGACTTAGCACAGTATAATATAATGGAGTTGCTTTAATACACTCAAAAAGAAAAACATCCCTCTGCAATCTCCCTTCAAATGGAGAATTTAATTGTGACTACATCGACGCCTTAATCTTATTCTGCAAAGCAGCTATGACATTCAGATTTCCTGCAATAATATTGCCACTTTCAAGAAATTCGTTTTTAAGATTGAAATCAGTACAATCACCACCGGCTTCGCGAATGATTAAACTTCCGGCTGCCATGTCCCATTTTTCAAGGCCCATTTCCCAGAATCCACCAACTCTTCCGGATGCAACATAAGCTAAATCTAGTGCTGCTGAACCAGCTCTGCGGATGTCTGCAACGGATTTGAAAATTGATTTAAATTGCAACATATAACGATTAAAAACTTCACGTTTTCTAAATGGAAAACCGGTTGCGATAATGCTGTCCTGTAAAGTAGCTTTACTGTCAATACGAATCCGGCTGTCGTTGAGATAAGCACCATGTCCTTTGCTGGCATAAAATGTTTCATCTCGAACCGGGTCATGAATCAAGCCATGTCTGATTTCGCCATCAATTTGCAAAGCAATAGAAATCGCATAATGCGGAAATCCGTGCAGGAAGTTGGTCGTGCCATCCAGAGGGTCAATGATCCAGACGTGATTCGAATTTTCGTTACCAAGCAAACCACCTTCTTCTGCCAGAATGGCATGATCAGGATGAGCTTTTAAAATCGTTTCAATAATTGCTTGCTCAGATGCTTTGTCGGCTATTGAAGCAAAGTCGTTTTCTTTTTTCTTCACTACATGAAGCAAATGCACTTGCTTTTGCATACGCATTAGAACACTACCAGCTTTAAAAGCGGCTTTTTCAGCAATATTGATTTCGGGTTGTCGCATTAGATATCGTCATTTTCAAACAGGCGGGTATGATAACTTTTATTTAGGAATTTATGTATTTAATCGCATCAATTTTCGCTAAAATACAGCCTTTACAAGTTTTTAATATAGAAATTATGTTTGAAAATCTTCGCTTTGTGCTTTTATCAACTACTCATGCGGGAAATATTGGTGCCGCTGCTCGAGCGATGAAAACAATGGGAATTAATGATTTGGCATTAGTGAATCCTAAACTTTTTCCAAATGTGGAAGCGACAAAAAGAGCATCCGGTGCCGATGATTTGTTGGCAAATGCTAAAGTTTGTAACCATATAGATGAATCCATTTCTGACTGTAAGTTAGTAATTGGCACGACAGCAAGAAAAAGACATTTAGATATTCCAGTAATTGATGGCAGAGAAGCCGCAAAACTGTTAATTGAAGAATCGAAAAAGCATCAGGTGGCGTTAGTGTTTGGTAAGGAACAATATGGCATGACTAATGAAGAAGTTGAGAGGTGCCATTGTTTGGTTCGATTACCGACTGTTGAAAGTTTTTCATCATTGAATTTAGCTTCTGCTGTGCAAGTAATGGCTTATGAGTGTCGTATGCAATCACTTGAGAACATTGAATTTAATAACGAATTTACTGAACCGAATGAGGGAGATTTAGTGAATGCAGATGCTATGGAGAGTTTTTATCAGCACTATTTCAAAGTTATGGAAGATGCAATGTATTTACGCATGGAGGGACATGATTCGATACGAACAAAATTACGATTATTATACAATCGAGCTCGTCTAAGAAATCATGAAGTGGACATTTTGAGGGGCTTTTTAACAAAGCTGGAAAAAAAGTTAAAATAAGTTTGTAAAGTTGTTGACAGAATCATCTTTTAAGTTAAAATGCGTCCTCTAATTTATTCCCCGATAGCTCAGTCGGTAGAGCAAGTGACTGTTAATCACTGGGTCGGCGGTTCAAGTCCGTCTCGGGGAGCCAAATATCGAAAAAGGCTACATTTTTTGTAGCCTTTTTTATTTTCTAATGAAAAAAAAACAGATTTAGGCTAATATAGCGTTCCTTTATTTGCACAATATTGTTTGTGTTCAAAAAATTAATTTAATAACAACAGGATAGAATTCATGGCATTTGACGAATACGATGATTTTGAACAGGAAAAACTGGTCAAAGAGTGGATAAAAAATAACTGGATGACGATAGCTTTAGGTATTGTCATTGGTCTTGGCGGTGTTTTTGGTATTAATTATTGGAAAGCCAAGGAACAGGAAAAACGCTTCGAAATGGCAAAACAATACCAATCTTTTTCTGATATTGTTGAACTTTCCGAATTTGCTGATGCTCAAACAAAACTGTCTGAAATTGAGAGTCAATACGGCACTAATTTTTACCTGATAGAAGGACATTTACGTTTAGCTAAAGAGTTTGTAGCGAAAAACGAATTGGAAAAAGCAACAGTTGAATTAAATAAAGTAATTAGCCTGAAACCGGATCAATTAATTACTGAATTTGCTAAATTACGCTTGGCCAGAGTTTATAATGCAATGGCAAAACATGATGAGGCTTTAACACAGGTGAAAGGAATTACAATTGAATCTTTTTCCTCTATAGCAAAAGAAGTTGAGGGAGATGCCTATATTGCTAAAGGTGAAGCTGAGAAGGCCAAAGCATCTTATCAAGCAGCAATTGATGCCGGTGAGGGTTACTCTGGAAAAAGAAATATTGAAATGAAGCTGGAAAACTCTTAACCGGATTTTCTGATAGTCTCAATTCACACAACAAGAACACTTGAGGTTTTTATGCAAAGAATTTTATCTGTATTATTTCTGACATTGCTTTTTACCATCTCATGCTCATCCAATAAAAAGGATAAAAAATTTGAGCCTGTTGAGTTGGAAAAAATCACCCAACAAGGTCATTTTAAAACTCTTTGGACTAAAAAATTAGATAGTGGTGACAAAGCATTCGGATATGAATTGATTCCTTTTGTTGATGGTAAAGATGTATTCGTTGCTGATAAAAAAGGAAATGTTTTAAAGCTGGATCTACAAAATGGCAGCACAATTTGGTCAACTGACTTGGAAGTTGAACTGAGTGCCGGTCCGGGTGTCGGCAGTGATATACTGCTTTTGGGAACTCCTGAAGGTCAGGTCATAGCTTTAAACAAAGAAACTGGTGCTATGATTTGGAAATCATTGCTATCATCTGAAATTTTATCACCTCCGGTGATTGAAAATAATATGGCAATTGTTCGTGCTCAAGACGGAAAAGTTTATGCACTTAATGCTGAAAATGGCAACCGCGAGTGGTTGTTTGATACTAATATTCCTAATCTGACACTTCGTGGAAACTCCAAGCCAATCGTGAGAGCAGGGCGCGTTTATATCGGTTTTGATAATGGAAAAGTTGCAGCGATTAAACAAGAAAGCGGAGATGTGATTTGGTTGCAAAGTGTGATTGATACACAAGGTAAAACAGAATTGGCTCGAATCGTTGATATCGACGGCAACATGGCATTGATTGCTACCGATTTGTACCTTTCAAGTGCAGATGGTAAAACAGTTGCCGTTGCCACAGAATCCGGTCGGGTCATGTGGTCACAAGATGTGGGTTCAGCCAATGGAGTGACCGCATCTCGTACAGATTTATTTGTGTTGGATGATTTATCCAATGTTCATGCGCTCAACCGCACTGATGGTAGTAAAAAATGGAAAACCACAGAATATAAATATCGTATGTTGACACGTCCGGTATTTTATCTTGGTGATATTATTGTTGGAGATGTCGATGGTTATATTCATGTAATTGACGGAACAGATGGTAAAACTCTGGCACGCAATCGTATGGGTAAAGACTCGTTTTATTCAGCTCCGGTCATCAGTGGTTCAACAGTTATTTCCTATAACAAAGACGGAACACTCACAGCTTTTGAGTATTCAAGATAATTAGTGAGATGAATTATGGTTCCTGTAATCGCCTTGGTGGGTCGTCCTAATGTAGGAAAATCAACCTTATTCAACATTCTAACCAACACCAGAGACGCCTTGGTCGCCGATTTCCCCGGGCTAACCAGAGATCGGCAATATGGAACTTTCCAGGTCAATAACTCGAATGCTATTTTAGTTGATACCGGTGGATTACTCGGCGATGAGGGAAACCTCTCTGAACTCATGAATTCACAGGTTGAAACGGCAATATCAGAGTCTGATTTGATTTTGTTTTTGGTGGATGCCAAATCCGGGCTTATGGATAATGATAAAAAAATCCTTCAGAGTTTAAGAAATACCAATAAGCCAGTTTTTCTCCTTGTCAATAAAATTGACGGACAAGATGAAGATCTTGCAGTTGTGGATTTTTATCAGCTGGGTCTTGAGGAGATTCTTCCTATCGCAGCGGTTCATAAACGAAATATAGCGACATTAAAATTCAAAATCGAAGAATTTTGTCAGAGCTTAGAAAAAGAAGATTCTGAACAAGACATGATTCCTGAAACTAAAGGTCCAAATTTAGCAATTATTGGACGACCTAATGTTGGAAAATCAACTTTAGTGAACCGTTTGCTGGGTGAGGACAGAGTATTGGCATTTGATATGCCCGGGACAACGCGAGACACTATTAGTTTACCCTTGGATTGGGATGGAAAAGATTATACTTTGGTTGATACTGCCGGAGTGAGAAAACGCTCAAAAGTTGGAGAAGGTATCGAGAAATTCAGTGTCATCAAGACTCTTCAAGCGATTGATAAATCACAAGTTTGTGTGCTTCTAGTTGATGCTCAGGAAGGATTGACTGACCAAGACATGCATTTGCTTGGACTCATAAACAACAATGCTCGTGCTGTTGTTATTGCATTAAACAAATGGGATCATCTATCTGAAGAACACAAAAATAACATCAAGTCTGAATTTGCACGCCGAATGACAGCATTTCAATGGGTTCCTTTGGTTTATATTTCAGCTTTACATGGTTCCGGTTTATCAGAGCTAATGGATAGAGTCGATTTGGTTTATGAAGCTGCCACCAAAGTTCTGGAAACCAATCAATTGACTGAAGTTTTGAAAGAGTCGTTCAAGGCTCATCAACCGCCTTTGGTTCACGGACGTTTGACAAAATTGAAATATGCTCATGCCGGCGGGCAAAATCCGCAGAGAATTGTGATTCATGGAACAAGAACCGATGTTTTAAAACCGGCCTATATCAAATATTTGGAAAAACAATTCAGGACTGCTTTTAATCTACGAGGTGCACCGATAATTTTGCAATTCAAGAGTGGTGATAATCCTTATAAAGATGCAGGCAAAAGAAAGCAACCCAATAAAACTCCAAGAAGACATAAGTTAAATCGCCATACGACGGGAAGCAAATATGGCAAATGATTATTTGACGTCCATTTCCTATTCTCAGGCTTTAAAAATTATTCTTGCGGAAGCTCAGCAGCAGTTTATTCCACAAGTTGAAAACGTGGAATTGTTAAACTGCGTGAATCGGGTTTTAGCTGAGTGTGTAACTGCACAAGTTAATGTTCCGGCATTTCATAACAGTGCGATGGATGGTTATGCCATTCGGTACTCAGACTTACCGGAAAAGCAAGGTTGGCTGGATTTGCAGGAACCACAATATGCCGGGGTTGCCGGAAATGTGGTTTTGGGTGAGAATTGTGCCATTCCAATTATGACCGGAGCAGCTATTCCTGAAGGAGCAGACACAGTTGTTGTAAAAGAGAATTCTCAAGTTAAAGACGCGCAGGTTCATTTGCGTGAAATTGGCGAGAAAGGTGGTTGTATCAGAAATACAGGTGCTGATATAAAGTCAGGTAGTGTGATAGCAGAACAAGCTCTTCGCCTTAAATCACAGGATTTGGGTTTGATTTCCTCCGTTGGATGTGGCGAGTTAAAGGTCTATTCAAAAGTCAAAGTTGTTTTATTCACCGGTGGTGATGAAGTGATACAACCGGGAAATGAACTGCAATACGGTCAAATTTACGATTCAGTGAGACCGACATTGCTGGGTTTGTTAAAAACACAAAATTGTGAAGTCATTGATATTTGTTCATTAGAAGATAATCCGCAACAAATCAAAGCCAAATTGGATCAATATGCCGATGAAAATGTTGTGATAATTTGTAATGGTGGTGTTTCCGCCGGTGATAAAGATTATACTTTGCAGGTTATGAAAGAGTTTGGAAAAATTAGCTTTCATAAAGTGAATGTCAAACCCGGTTTTCCTTTCTTGTTCGGTAAGTACGGGAAAGCTATATTTTTTGGTTTACCTGGAAATCCGGTTTCCAGTTTTAGTAGTTTCTGCCAGTTTGTTATTCCAGCACTTCGAGTTTTAGAAGGAGAAGCCATCCATACGACAGGTTTTATTCGTGCGAAAATGGCAAAGAGTTATAGCAAACATCATTATCGACGCGAATTTGTTCGAGCTCGATTGAGTTATGATCCAACTATTGGATATGAGGTGATTGTTACCGGAAATCAAAGTTCCGGTCGTTTAACTTCGGTGGCTCAAGCCAATTGTTTTATCGTTTTGAATGAAACGCCGGTTGATTTACAAATTGGTGATGAAGTGAATGTCCAACGAATGGTTGATTTGCTTTATCCGCATTTGTTATGACATTTAACAATGTTACAGTTGAAGAAGCGTTTGCAGCGTGTCAAAAAACTAATCATCTAATTCTGGATGTACGAGCCCATCAAGAATGGTTTCAAGGTGTTGCTAGCGGCTCAGTCCTGTTATCGTTGAATGAGTTGCAAGCTAAAGCTATTTCACAACTCGATAAAAATACCAGTTATTATGTCATTTGCCAGATTGGCGAACGCTCAAAAAAAGCAATAGAAATACTCAATCAGCTTGGTTTTAATAAGTTATTCCATATTTTTCAAGGGTTTGGAGAATGGCAAAAGCAGAAATTACCGATAGAACATCCTCAAATCAATCCGGATGAAGTTCGTTATTCACGACATTATATGCTTCAAGGTTTTGGAAAAGTAGCACAAGATAAACTTAAAGAAGCTCATGTTTTGATGATTGGAGCCGGCGGTTTGGGCTCTTCTTGTGCTTTATATCTGGCAGCAGTCGGTGTTGGAAAAATAACCATCGTCGATGACGACAAAGTTGAACTCAGCAATTTACAACGTCAAATTATTCACAGTACATCATCCATTGGAAGTCTGAAAGTTGAGTCAGCAAAATATCGCCTGAATGATTTAAACCCTGAAATTTTTGTTGAAGCTGTTTCGGAAAGAATCACAGGGCAAAATGTTGACAAATTAATTAAAAATTGTGATATCGTTATCGATGGCAGCGACAATTTATCCACCCGTTATCTGGTGAACGATGTTTGTTTGAAATATAGCAAGCTTCTGATTTATTCGGCCGTTTATCAGTACGAAGCCCAGCTGACGGTGTTTGATTTCAGAATATCCGATGCGCCTTGCCTGCGCTGTTTGTTTCCGCAAACCGAAGGTTTTGAACCTGAAAACTGCACCGATGTTGGTGTTTTGGGCGTTGTTCCCGGCCTGGCTGGAGTCATGCAGGCTACAGAAGCAATAAAACTCATCACCGGTATTGGTGAGGTTCTGCAAAATCAGCTGCTAACGATTGATTTGTTAAGTTCTGATTTTAGAAAAATATCTTATAAAAAATCGGTTAGGTGTGAGGGGCATTGAAGATTAGTCATAATAGAGAATAAAAATGAATAAAAAAATTATTAATCTTGGATATCAGGTTTTGATTGTTCTTTCTTTGCTGTACCTCGGTTTTTGGTATATTAATGCACTACTTGGTACGATAAATAACTATGGTTTTGAGGTTCAGTGGGAAGACAACGGCCTGCAAATAAATACAATAATTATTCTCATTGTAATTTGTAGTGTTGTGATTCTTGGATGCCTGTTATCATTAATTCTATTTTTCCTAAAAAATAATATTTTTTTGGTGATTTATTTGAGTTTACTTGTTTTCGTCAGCTTCTTTTGGGCATTTTCATTTTTAATTAATGAGTATTTTTTTATGGACTATAGTTTTTATTTTATTAGTGTGAGTGAAAAAAAGCTGATAACTTTATTAGCATTATCTGTAATTTATTCTATGATTGCCTGGATTGTTGGTAAATCAGACTTTATAAAAACCCAATATTCGCATAAATCCTTAAGGATAACATAATATTTTATTTCCTTTGTTTTCCGGGTTGCTATTACCATCATCATATCCGTAGATTGATTCGATTTCTTTGTAATAAAAATAGGAGTTATCTTCAGAACCGGATTGTGAAATGATGCCAATTATTTCTCCGAATTCAGAATTGCATTTAAGAACTATTTTTTCTTTATTCTTCATAAAATAGATTCTTGAATGAATCATATTTATATCGGCATCACCTGTAAATGTATCATTAAAATAATCAAATGACCTATATTTCTTATTTAAAAATTTTTCAGGTTCATCAAGAAATCTAAATTTCAAGCTTCCTTCATCTCTAAAAAAATCAACCACATCAGGACCACCATAATATTTCTGGTAGAAAATAAAGGCATAAATTGAAAAGGTAATAATAATTAGAAAGTAATGATATTTCTTCATTGTCTCAGGTAAAAGATGCAGTTCTGTCTTGTGCCATGTAGTATATGCCTTTTTGTTGATGAATTCTAAGTAACAATTCAAAATCCGGTAAATGAATTTTATAAATGATATTTATCTCCTGATGATTAATTTGTCGGTTTTTCTGGCAACGGCATGTGGAGTTCATTATTTCCTGAAATTACCAAAAAATATCACTGTATTATTTCTGGCAGCACCTTTAGTGGGAACTTCGGCTCCGATTATGGTTTTTATTGGTTCGATTGTTTCGTTGGAGTTGTCACCGAATTCAACATTAGCAACCTTGCCTTTGGGTTTGATGGTAGCAGGAACGGCATTATCGACGATTCCGGCTGCATTATTAGCTGGGAGAATAGGTCGGGGAAAAGCAACAATCACCGGGTTTTTATCTGTTTTTACAGGTTCTCTTTTAGCTGCTTTTTCTATAGTTAAAGAGTCTTTTCTTTTGTTTTGTGTTTCTGCATTTTTGATTGGCGTGAGTCTCGCCTTTGCTCAGCAATTGCGTTTTGCGGCGATTGAAAGTGTGGATGAGAAAGATATCAACAAGGCATTATCTGTTTTAATGTTCGGAGGAATATTTTCAGCTTTTCTCGGCCCTGAAGTGGCTGTTGTTGGGCAGAAAGCATTTGCTAATTCAATTGGCTTTGCCGGATCTTATCTGTTTTTAGCGATGATGGTTTGTCTTTCAATAATTGTACTATTGAATTTCCGCGACACCCAAGTCAACAAACCTAAAGAAATTCAAATATCTAGACCTCTGTTACAAATTATCAGACAACCAATATTTTTAATTGCGATGTTGGCAGCGGCTTTGAGTTATGGTTTGATGAGTTTTATTATGACCTCAACACCGTTGAGTATGAACAAACTCTACGGTTATGATTTAACAGATACCAAGCTGGTAATTCAGTCACACATTGCTGCTATGTATCTTCCATCACTGGTTACCAGTTGGTTGAGCCGCAAAATTGGCATTCGTTACATTTTATTGATTGGCTCAATAATGTTTGCAGCAGTTGTATTAATTGCAACACAAGGACATTCTTTTTTACATTACTGGTGGGCTTTGGTGATTCTTGGAATCGCTTGGAATTTTCTATTCTTTTCAGGTACATCGCTTCTGCACTTCAGTTATTACCCCCATGAAAAGCATAAGGTTCAGGCAATTAATGATTTCAGTGTATTCACTTTTCAGGGTTTTTCTTCACTAATGGCTGGTTGGGTTTTATTTCGATACGGATGGAGTGGAGTGATTTACGCATCTATTCCTTTTGTGATTATTATGTTTGCGTTGAGCTTTTATTATCTTGACCATTTCTCCAAGTTGAAAAATTCTAACAACCATAATTAGCCATAATTAAGTTCATAGACTCGTTAAATCAAAAAGTTTGACCCCATTTTTTTATTTTTTCGATGGTTGATTTAAGTACTACTTGACGAGTTAAAAAATGAAGAAAATTATTTTCACTGTTCTATTATTTCAAATTGTTGGATTATCAGCAAAAAACATTATAGATAAAAAAGAGTTGCCTGAGTTTGTTCAGAAAGAGTTACAGAAAACAGCGATACATCTATCAAACTATAAAAACCAAAATATGGTAAAAGGAGGTGGTTCAATTGCTTCGATTGGTGGTGATGCGAATTGTAACTACAATGTCAATTCAACAAGCATTCAAGATTTAATCAATAATGCATCAATCGCAGAAATCCGCTTGGCAGATACGGCATCTTATTTTGAAGATTTATTCATCAGTGATAAAAGCATATCCATTCGCGGTGGATTTGCAAATTGTATGGATGCAAATAGCAACAACCAATCGAATACGCAAACCTTGATTACAGGTAGTGGTTCGGCTCCGGTAATTAGTATCAGTGGATCGAGCGAAGCTCATAACATTGTTTTGCAAAACCTTGGTCTTACCAATGGGCAAGGAGCGGAGTTTTTTCATGGTGGAGGAATTTCAACCTTAGGAGCATCTGCCTCAATTACTGTCGATAATGTCAACATTTTTGGAAACACAGGAACATCTGGAGGTGGAATTGCAATTAATAATGGTGATACCGATATGGTTATTTTGAATTCATTCATACAAAGCAATACGGCAGATAGTGGAGGAGGAATTCATTGTTTGGGAACAGATGCATCCATCGCAATTTTGGGATTATCCGGAGTTTTAAATAATTTTGCTAATGATGAAATTGGATCTGATGAAATTGGCGGAGGTGGAATTTATATCACCGAAGGTTGTGTGGTTTCTGTTTTTTCAGGTTCTAAGGATAATCCAAGTCAATACGGAATCAGTGGTAATACCTCTCAATCAAATGGTGGAGGGGTGCTATTAACAAATGGCGCGAAATTAAATTTATATGGACAGGTTTTTTGTTATGGGAACAATTGCTACGGTGATGCTTCACAACCTGTAAATATCAGTAATAATAAGGCTTACGATAATACGGTATTTGATTTCTTTGGAAATGGTGGCGGAATTTATGCTTATGGATTTCAAAGTGACACTCAAGTCTATATGCAAGGGGTTTTGATAAATAATAACCATGCTGACCAACATGGAGGTGGTTTGATGTCAAATACCGCTAATATCGAGTTGCAAAGAGATAATGCTGGTTGTTGGGATAGTGTGAGATGTAATTTTTTTCAAGGAAATGAAGCTAAAAACTCTGAAGGTGATGACTCCTACGGAGGAGCTCTATATTTAAGTGGTTCAAATTCCATAATAAATAACACATTTTTTGAAGATAATAGAGCTGATTACGGCGTAGCAATATCTTTGCGCACAGGCATTACGAATATTTCAGGAAGTGTTTTGAATAATAATGGAAACTCAGGCCAGGGTGGATTGGTTGATAATTATGTAATTTCACTCCAAGATTCTCCGGAAATCACAATAGAACATGCAACAATTACTGATAATAAAGCCACAACCGCTGTTTTAGGTCGATTGGATTTTACTAATATGACATTGAATATTTATTCCAGTATTATACATGATGTCAATTCAGGAACTTTATTTGATGGTAATACCGGCTTTATGGCTTCAGATTTGGATTGCATCATTGCTCATGATTTAGTATTTCTGAATACCATGATTGCGACAAATACTTTGAATGAAAACCCTCAATTTGTTAATTCTGCCCAAAGAGATTATCATTTAAATTCGATATTATCACCTGCAGTTGATTTTTGTGTGTTGCATAATACATTGGGAGATATCAGAGATATGGACGGACAGCTCAGAGGTTGGGATGATAATCTAGTTGCAAACAATCAAGGAAATCCTTTAATGGTTTATGATGCAGGGGCGGATGAAACCTATGACAATGATATTATTTTTGCTAATGATTTTGAGCAAAAATAATACGATTGAGTGTTTCTGATAGTAGAAACACTCAATAATTTCTTACACTTTAAAAACAATATCCATGAATAAAACTAATGCCACAATGAAAATGGCTGAAGTTTGTAAATACATTGATATTTCTGATTGGAGGTTGTTTTCTCCAGATATATATCAAATCAGTTTTGACAACTGGGTATTCATATTCGTACTCGCCTACATTTTGTTTAGTATAGGCAACCAAAGCGCCGGTAACTGTCACCATACGCTCATTAAATGCATGAGGCTCGAGAAAGCCATCTTTACAAGCAAGAAAGCGGCTTGAGTTTTTTGGAATAATTCGAGTTGGTCTTAAATTCTGATTAGTCTCTGATGGAATAATCTCAAAACAAGTTTTATCTTTTTTGTTGACTGTTTGAGCGATATATCCGCTCCAACGAACATCCACATTGGTCTCATGATTCAATTTGGATTGAGCAGGAGTGATTGTTGAAAAATCTCCTTGTAGAACTTTTGGTGAATAAGCACAAGAAGATAATAGAATAATAAATGTAACACTAATCAATTTCATACTTTTCATGTTGGAATCCTCGAAATCATTTTCCGATATTATTATAAACAAAGATGAATATATGCTTAATAACAAGTATTCTTCCGCAACAAAATATGATGTTTTATTGTAACAAATATGACAAATGCAAAATTGAATTAGGTTATAATCGATTGCAAATTCAAGCTGACAATCAATAAAGTATGATTAAATTATTTCGAAACGTATTTATTTTGTTGTTGATTCCATTTGCGGTTTCTGCTCAAACTGTGAAAATAGAAACAATATTAGGCGATATTGTTGTACAACTTAGACCTGATTGGGCTCCTGTCACTGTTGAAAATTTTATGAATTATGTTAATGATGGTGATTATAATAATTCTTATGTCCATCGTTCTGTTCCTAATTTTGTAATTCAAGGAGGAGGTTTTAATTTTATAGATGGGGTTGGGGGACAAGTTCCGACTGATTCTGCTATTATAAATGAATCAAGTGTTGAGCATAAAAACCTTAGAGGGACCATTTCTATGGCAAGGACTAGTAGTTATAATAGTGCTACAAGCCAATGGTTTATAAACGTAGTGGACAATCCTGCTTTAAATGGCGATGGAGTCGGCTATGCTGTTTTTGGTGAAGTCATTTCCGGGATGGATGTGGTAGATGCAATTAATGATTTGCAATATGGCCCAATTTATCTTCCAACCAGTAATGGAAATCTCTATTCTTTAGATGTACCTTATCTAAACACGAAACCATCAGTAATGCTTGAAAGCGAAGCAGTGATGGTTTCGAGTGTATCAAGAATTGATGTGTTTAAAATTAATTCAGGTTTAAGTGGTTTATGGCATTATCATGAGACCAGTGGATCTGGAATAATGCTTGAAGTCTTTCCGCAAATCAAGAAAGCATTTATGGCTTGGTTTACTTATGATACTCAATTGCCTGGTGAAAATGTGGTTTCTAATGTCGGTGATGCCGGGCATCGTTGGCTAACAGGTATAGGTGATTTGGATTTAGAAAACAACTCTATCACGTTTGAATTAACAAGCACCTCAGGTGGATTATTTGATAATCCTCAAGATACACAGAACTCAGAATTTGGCACTTATGGAACTCTAACTATTACCTTTAATAACTGTGGTGATGCTCAAGTGAGTTACAATTTGATTGAACAAGAGTTATCAAATACTTTCCCAATTGAAAAAGTGGTGTCTGATAATATTCCTCTTTGTGAAGGTTTATATAATCAAATTTCCGAATAATTTTTATGAAAATCAATATCACTCCTGAGTATTTGCGCAATTGTATCATTGGTGTTGATGCGCCATTTTGTACGCCGTTTGGTCAGCGGATGATGTTGTACTGTGACTATACAGCATCCGGCAGAACTTTAAGTTTTATCGAAAAATATCTCATGCGTTTGCAAAGGCATTATGCCAATACTCATACAGAAGATGATATGACCGGTCGTTCAATGACGCACTTACTGCATTCAGCAGAGAAAACTATCAAGAAATGTGTCAATGCAGGCGATGATTATCGAATTATTAATGTAGGAACCGGTGCAACAGGAGCGATTAACAAACTTCAACAAATATTAGGAACTTATCTTCCTCCCGCTACAAGGAAAAGCCTTAAAGAGAATCTTGGTGTGGATTTTCATAAGACTCCAAATCATTTACCAATTGTTTTTGTTGGTCCTTACGAGCATCATTCCAATGAAATTTCATGGCGAGATGGTTTGTGTGAAATTGTGGAAGTTAGACTGGATATCAATGGACATATTGACATGCAGCACCTCGAACAATTATTACAAAAACCAGAGTACCAAAACAGAAAGAAGATTGGATCATTTTCGGCCGCATCAAATGTGACAGGACTTGTGTCACCGGTTCATGAAATCGCTGCCTTATTGCATAAATATAATGCTTTAGCAGTCTTTGATTTTGCAGCGAGTGCGCCTTATGTCAAGATTGATATGTGTCCAAAGGATTCAACAACAGAGCATAATACATCTTTGGATGCTATTTTTATTTCGTCTCATAAATTTCTTGGTGGTCCAGGTTCATCAGGTGTTTTGATATTTAACAAATCATTATACGATTCTTCCTTACCTCCAACCGTCAGTGGTGGAGGAACAGTAAGTTATGTTGCAGAACATCACCATGACTTTTTTGATGATATTGAAGAGCGTGAAAAAGCAGGTACTCCGGGTGTTTTACAAATATTAAGAGCAGCGCTTTGTTTCAAAGTCAAAGATAAAATTGGCAGCAAGCAAATTTCAAACATTGAACATCAGTGGTTAGATAAAGCCTTTACGGCATGGAAAGATAATGACTCCATTGAAATTTTGGGCGATTTGGATATTAACAATCGGGTTGGCATTGTTTCGTTTAATATCAAAACACAGTCGGGAAAATATTTACATCCTAAATTTGTGACTGTTTTATTGAATGATTTATTTGGAATTCAGTCTCGAGCCGGTTGTTCATGTGCGGGTCCTTACGGTCATAAATTACTTCATATTGATGAGCAAACATCCGAACAATACAGAGAGTTAATCAATAAGGGTTTTCATGGAATTAAACCTGGTTGGTGCCGAATTGGTTTTCACTATGTGATGGATGAAGCTGATGTTGACTACATTATCCAGGCTATAGAATTTATTGCTGAACAAGGCGAAAAATTTTTACCTTGGTATATTTTCTGCCTCAAACAGGCATGTTGGAAGCATATTGATGAAAAAGAGGATTGCCCAAAGTTAAAACTGGACGATGCATTTAATGAAGATATTATGGGTTCGAGTCCGGTGCCATCCGGATTGCGTAAGCAACTCTATTCTCAGTTTATTGCAGATGCGTATCAATGGGCTGAAAAGGGTAAGGAATTGCCTAAAAGACAAACCAATTATTTTGAGGAAGTGGCACACCTCAATCAATTTCTTGTATAGTTTCTAAGAGTAAAAAATATGGTCAAGTATGCTCATAAGCCATTTCTTGGTGCGTTTTGGATGGTGTTTGCAGGAATGTGTTTCGCACTGAATAACGCGGGAATTACTTATCTAACAAAGCATTTTAATCTTCATAATACCGTTATAGGTTTTTATCAATATTTCATTGCTTTCGTTTTTATGGTTCCATGGATATTAAGTACCGGACTAAAAAAATCATTAAAGACAGATCGAATTGGAATGCATGTTGTTCGGGTATTATTGTCTGTAATCGGTATTCAATTATGGATTTGGGGTTTATCGAGAGGAATTCCAATTTCTCAGGCAATTGCCTTGTTAATGACTTCGCCGATTTTTGTGACAATTGGCTCATCAGTTTTTCTTGGTGAACATGTCAGCCTATCCCGATGGTTTGCAACTCTCGTAGGCATAATTGGATCATTGATAATTCTTGAACCTTGGGGTGAGAGCTTTCGAGTTGCCAGTTTACTTCCTGTTGCTGCTGCTTTGTTTTGGGCGGGTTATTCGTTGATGGTTCGTCATTTATCGCATAATGAAAGTACCGGATCTATTGTTGTTTACTTATTAATTTTGATCGCTCCTTTCAATTTGTTTTTAGCCTTGCCGAATTTCCAGGTTCCGGGAAATGAAGCGTGGTATTACTTAACTGCAACCGGTTTGTTAATTGCTTTAGCCCAGTGGGCATTGGTGAAAGCATACAGTAGTGCCGATGCTTCATTCATTCAGCCTTTTGATTTAGTAAAAATGCCATTCAATATTCTTGCAGGGTGGTATTTTTTCAGCGAAATGTTACCACCAAAACTCTGGATAGGTTCAGCTTTGTTATTAGGTGCTGCTATTTTTATTTTGAGTAAAGAAAAGAGTTCAGGTAGCTGATTGTTTAAATAAATGAATCGTTCGGTTTTTAGCCGATTTGTAATCGACTATCTCTTCGGGGTAATGACAAATTTTTCTGGATGATTTTGTAGGATTATGGATTTCTTTATTCGATAAATTCATTAATTCCGGGACGTATCTTCTGATGTATGTTCCCTCAGAATCAAATTTCTGAGATTGCAAATAAGGATTGAATATTCTGAAATAAGGTACGGCATCACACCCTGTCGAAGCCGACCATTGCCAACCACCGTTGTTTGCAGCAAATTCGCCATCAACAAGGTTTTCCATAAACCACTTTTCACCAACTCTCCAATCCTGAAATAGAATTTTGGTGAAAAATACAGCAACAATCATTCTCAGTCGGTTATGCATCCATCCGGTTTCTTTGAGTTGCCTCATGGCCGCATCTATGATTGGAAAACCGGTTTCTCCATTTTGCCATTTCTCAATTAAATCCGGACGATAATCCCAATGAACATTTATCGTTCTATTAAAATTCTTATTTTTACTAACATGCGGAAAATGAATCATTATTTGCCTGTAAAAATCTCTCCATGATAATTCTCTGAGCCAGAAATCCTGTTTCCAGTCTTTATTTTTTTTATCGTATGTTTTTTTTATTATATTCAAACATTGTCGTGGTCCCAACATTCCAAAACTCAGATAAGGCGAAAGCATAGATGTACTATTCAGAGCCGGATAATCACGGTCTTGTTGATAGTTTTCAATTTTGTTATTACAGAAATTTTCTAGCTTTTGGTGAATCTCATAAGATGAGATTTGCCAATTTGATAATTTTGAGTCAAATTTTACATCAGTTTCAAAAGGAATTGCATTTGTGATGGGTTTAAGGCTTTTACGGATTTTGTATTTGAGCCATTGTTTTGGATTCTCAATCATTGTCAGCCACTTTTTGTAATAGGGTGTGAAGACTTTATAGGGTTGATAATTCTGTGATAATACCGGTTGGCTAACAATTAAATCATAATCTAACGCATGGACTTCAATGGAATGCTGTGTAAGTGTAGAAATTACATCTTCATCTCGTTGAGTTTCATCAAATGGCGTTTCTTTAAGAAAATAAACGTTGCGAAATTTATTTTTCATGCAGTAATTTAAAAGTAATTCTGGTATGTTTTTAAAGGTCTCGCATGAAGTTTTCTCAAATTTTATTCCGATTGAACCTGATTCAATAGCTAATTGATTGACTCTACGTTTGCGAAATTCAATGCTTATATCTGATTCATTGTGCTTTTTCCATTGCTTTTCAGTAGCAATATACAGGATTTGTGCTTTGCAGGTATTATCCTCTAATGCTTTTGCAAGAGCAGGGTGATCCTGAATGCGTAAATCACGGCGTAACCAAACCAAGTTCATGAACTATATCTCGTTTTGCAAACCGAGTTCAGAAGGATAGGGCTGCAAATAATATTGTGAATTCAAATAATCGGAACCAAACTGTTTGAAATAATGCTTCAATAGCGTCAATGGTGTTATTAAATTGACTTCATGTTTTCTGTATTGCTCAATCACATTGAGAATATCGATTTTGACATCGGAGTTAATGTGTTTCTTCAAATAACCAAATAAATGTTGCAGTACATTGATATGATTACGTCGTTTGGGTGAAGTTTGAATGGCTCGCATAAATCGGCTGAGATATTCTGTTTTAATTTCTTCATAATTCTGGTTATGGCTATTGGCTAATAATTTACCTAGATATCGATATTCCTGTTGACTATGAGCCATCAGCATGTATTTGTATCTGCTGTGAAATTTAATGATATCGCCATATTTTTCAGAGTTTTGGACGTATTTCATAAAGTTCGAGTAGGCATAGACACGCATTATAAAATTCTCTCGTAACGCTTTGTCATTGAGCCTGCCTTCTTCTTCAACAGGCAAAGCAGGGTAAGTTTGCATCAATAACTCTGCAAATAAGCCGTTACGCATTGTTTGATGAGCATGTCCATTTTGCTGATAGACTTTGACTCTGAACATTCCGCAACTGGGAGATTTTTTCATCAGGATATAACCACACAGGTCATTAGTTTTCTCCAGATGTTTTTTTGATGGTTCTATTAATTTATCTGATAAGTCCTGATTTTCATGTCCTTTAATCACTAATTTCGAAGCTGTTGGATTACCATACAGTCTCATTGTTGGTCTGGGAGTTGAGAAACCGGCAGAAACTTCAGGACAGTATTTAATAAATTCAAAATACCGACTTAGCACATTGGTGCAGTATTTTGATTGTGTATGACCGCCATTGAACCTGACTTCGTCGCCAAGTAAACAAGAACTAATTCCTACTTTTATTTTATTATTTGACATTTTAGTTATACAAAAATATTTGATGTACAGGTATTATATTGTACAATTGTACAAAATGTACAGTATAAAATCAGATTGATATGATTAGTATTACAGAATTATCTGAAAAAACAGGCGTCAATAGTGTGACACTCAGAGCTTGGGAAAGGCGATATGGCTTATTAAAACCTCAAAGAACCCCAAAAGGGCATCGATTTTATACACAAGCTGATGTTGATAAAGTCATCAAAATTCTTAATTTAATAGAGCAGGGAGTCAGCGTTAGCAAGGTAAAGCCCCTGTTAGATTCTGGTGTTGAAACTTCTGAATTGAGTGAAAACTGGCAACAGCAAATTGACAGAGTCTTTCTGGCTTCTGAGTCGTTTAATAAAAACCGCATTGAAAAAATATACCGCGAAATTAGCAAGGAATACCCTTTTTCGGTGAGTGCATTCCAGTTTTTTAAAGTTATTCTTGATGAGTTAATTACCCGAAAAGACACAGGATTTCGTTCTGATTTCATGCAAAATATAATTCTCGATAATTTGAAACGGTCGAATTATTCTTATCAGCAATCTCACTCTTCAGAGTTTAAGACTGTCATCTTCCTGAACTCAATGCAATTAGATGGAAACGCTTTATTGTTGTCACTCCTTTTGAAAGAAATCAATCATGAAGTAGAAATTTTTAAAAATTGTACTTTTAATCAAATATTTGAATATATGCGATACAACCCTATTGATCATTTCGTCTATATTGACAACAAAGTGCTGGATTCAAATCAGCTCAAAAAAGAACTAAAAGACAATGATCTTGCTCAAATTTTTCTAGTTGGTGCTCAATTGAAACTCAATCAAGAAATGTTTGATTTTTCTAATTTATTGACTGTAGTAGCCGATCCGTTAGAAGTTTTTTCAATTATTAAAGGAGATTAAAATGAACCATAAAACCTTTTGGAGCACTTTTGTATTTTTGTTTTTCAATTTTTTAGCACTTTATTTAGGTGCTCTTTTTACTGATGCCGGAGTCAATTCAGATTGGTATCAAAATGCTCTCAAAGCTCCATGGACACCACCGGGTTGGATGTTTGGTGCTGCATGGAGTTTGATTATGGTTTGTTATGCCTTTTACATGGCAAAAGTTTGGAATACTATATCAAATAAAAACGTATTGATTAGTTTATATGTTTTTCAATGGGTACTGAATGTGCTTTGGAATCCTTTGTTTTTTTATTATCATTGGGTTTGGATTGCAGAAATAGTTTTAATATTATTAACTATCTTATTGATTTATAAGCTAATAGTATTTTCAAAACATGCAATAACAGCCGGAATATTTTTACTTCCTTATATATTCTGGCTGTTTATTGCAAATTCCTTAAATCTCTATTTTGCAATAAAGAATTAAGATATTTGTACTACTAAATCTCTAGCTTTGAAATATCAGCTATTGCTAAAAACATCTGATTGAGTTCGGATAATACAGCTAAACGATTTAAACGAATTTCAGTATCATCGCTGTTAACCATGACATTTTCAAAGAACTTATCAACCGGTTCAGCCAGCGATGTGAGAAAGTTAAAAGCATCATCATAATTTTGTGATTCAACTTGCTGATAATAGCGCCGTTTAATTGATTCTATAGCTCCAAATAGATTTTTCTCTTCTTGTTCATTAAGCAATCGGATTGTCACTTTGTCCGGAATGGATTCGTCAGATTTTTTCAGAATATTGCTGATACGCTTATTGGCCTCAGCCAGTGCTTGAGAGGAAGAGTCTTCTTTAAATTGAGCACATGCAGCGATTCGTTTGCTGATATCTGCTAAGTTTGCCGGTTTTAATGACAAAACAGCATCAACTACATCGTGACTAAATCCTTGTTCTAGATAATTATTTTTTAATCTTTGTAAAACGAAATCTTCAACTTCTGCTTTGATAGAGTCAACATTCAGATTTTGTACCGGAACTTGCCGAACACAAAACTCAATTAAGTCAAAAATATTTAAATTGAGTTCACCTTGTTGGATGATTTTGATAATTCCCAAAGTGGCACGACGTAATGCAAACGGATCTTTATTTCCTGAAGGCTTCTTACCAACTGCAAAAATGCCACAAAGTGTATCCATTTTATCAGCAATTGCTGTTGCCTGAGCGAGTGCAGTTGTTGGAATGGAATCGTTTGAAAATGCCGGCTTATATTGTTGACGGATAGCGGTGCAGACATCCTCTTTTTCACCTTGACTTTGCGCATAATAAGCTCCCATGATACCTTGTAAATCAGGGAATTCGCCAACCATGTCAGTGAGTAAATCACATTTTAAAAGAGTTGAAACCCTTACAGCATCTTCTTGATTTAATTCAAGTTTTTCAGATAAATATTTGAGTATTGATGCAACTCGGTCACATTTATCAGCCAGAGAACCCAATTGTGCTTCAAACGTCATTTTCTTCAACATTTCAAAACGATTTTGGAGTGGCTGTTTACGGTCTTGTTCCCAGAAAAATCCGGCATCCGCCAAACGAGGACGAATCACTTTTTCAAATCCTTTAATCACTTGTGACACATCTTTAGACTCAATATTTGCCAAAGCTATGAAATTGGGCATTAATTGATTGTTATTATCAAACACCGGGAAATATTTTTGATGCTTTTGCATCGACGAAATCAGAGCTTCAGGTGGTACTTGCAGAAAGGACTCTTCAAAACTACCGGCAACCGCAACAGGATATTCAACAATGGAAGCAACTTCTTGTAGCAAATCCACATCAATTTTTGCAACACCGTTGAGGGATGTTGCTACTTTTTCAACTTGTTGACGAATGCTTTCCTTTCGGCTTTCCTGATCAACATAAACTCTGACACTTTCCAGTTGAGAAACGTAAGAATCTGAAGAATCGATGGTGATAAAATCAGGAAAGTGAAAACGATGACCACGGGTTTGATTGGATGCCGTAATCGAGAACATTTCAAATGGAATCACTTCGCTGTTTTTCAACAAAACCATCCAGTGAACCGGTCTGATGAATGCAAATTCGTTATTTCCCCAACGCATTGGTTTAGGAATTGGCATTTTGCCAATGCTGTTTTTAATAAAATCAGGTAATAACTCCGTTATGTTTTTACCTTTTTCTTTAATGTCATAAACCAGCCATTCACCTTTATCTGTCTTTAATGTTTGCAAATCGGAGACTTCCACACCAACAGATTTAGCAAACCCGATTGCTGCCGGTTTTGGGTTGCCGTTTTCATCAAATGCCGCAATTACAGCCGGTCCTTTTCGCTGAATAACTTTATCTGCCTGCATTTCGTCAATATCATCCAGAATAAAAGCGAGTCTTCGAGGCGAAGCGAACCAACGGCTTTTGGATAAATTGAAGCCAATTTCCGCTTTTTGAAGTTCTTCAATGACACCGTTGTATAAACTTTCAGCTAATGAATTGAGTGATTTTGGAGGAAGTTCTTCAGTTCCTAGTTCAAATAAAATCTGAGTCATTTATTTTTCCTCCTTTTGTGAATCTTTACATCCGGGAAATCCAAGTTCTTCACGAATGAGATAATACATTTCAGCAACGGCTTTGGACATGGTACGAACACGTAAGATGTATTGTTGTCTTTCGGTCACGCTAATCGCTTTTCTGGCATCCAGTAAGTTGAAAATGTGAGAGGCTTTAAGAACTTTTTCATAAGCAACCAAAGGCAATTTGGCATCAATCATTTTAAAGCATTCGGACTCGCAATTACCAAAGTCTTGCAAACACATTTCCACATTTGCCTGTTCAAAATTATAAGTCGATTGCTCAAATTCATTTTGGTGGAATACATCTCCGTAAGTAACGGTTCCATTCGGAGTTTCTGCCCAGATTAAATCATAGATGCTTTCCTTTTCCTGCAAATACATTGCCAGTCTTTCCAAACCATAAGTAATTTCACCCATAACCGGCTTGCATTCCAAACCGCCAACTTGTTGAAAATAGGTGAATTGCGTAACTTCCATGCCATTCAGCCAGACTTCCCAGCCTAATCCCCAGGCACCAAGAGTTGGGGATTCCCAGTTGTCTTCCAGAAAGCGTATGTCATGCAGTAAGGTGTCGATTCCGAGTTCTTTCAATGATTCCAAATACAATTCCTGAATATTATCCGGAGAGGGTTTTAACACCACTTGGAACTGATAATAATGCTGAAGTCTGTTTGGATTCTCACCATAACGCCCGTCTGTTGGACGTCTGCAAGGCTGAACATAAGCACTATTCCATGGCTCAGGACCAATAGAACGTAAAAAAGTCGCAGGATGAAAGGTGCCGGCACCGACTTCCAAATCCAAAGGTTGTACAATTACACAACCATTTTTTGCCCAGAAATTTTGTAGTTTTAAGATAATCTCTTGAAACGTCAACATATAGAATTGTCCATTTAGCTGTAAATCACAAGGTTGTGAATTATACTCATTTTGATGGTTAAACTCCAACATGGCTGAATGCTAATTTATTTTTTCAGCCATGTTTTTGATTTCTGTCGGAATTGTCTGATTATTCGATAATTTTTATCGTAGAAATCATCTCAGCCATCTGCTCCAGTTCAGTTTGCAAAGATTGTGATTGGAACTCAGGATATGGAATCATCGTCAGATAAAACACCACACCATCTTTTAGATACCTGCTGAAAGCAATATTTTTTATGTTATCACCGTCTTTGTGAATCAGATAGGAAACTCTTTGCCCATTTGGATTGGTTACCATTCTGTTTTCTTTTATATCTGCCATGAGGTAATCAGCTTCAGAAATCGGCTCCGAATCATCATTTTTTTCTAACATGTATGTTGAGGTTGCATAGACGGATTTGTTTTTTGTCAGAAGATAATCGCCATATTGTAAATTGGGACTGATTGTCCAGTTTTCGTTTAATTGTAAATCAACTGCAATCGTGCCTTTGCTTCCCGAATCATAAAGCTTAGCGTGATAGGTTTCAGCAAATGTGGAAGTGGTTATTGTCAGTAGTAAAAGTGTAATATATTTCATGCTTAATTTATTTTTTGTTCAATTTATTAATATACGCTAATTTTTTTAATCAGGTGACAATGTTTGATAAATTCTTAACATTTTATTGAAAGCGGAAATAAAAAACCAATTTGCTTAATATCACCCTGGCAAAAGTTTATAATAGCAAAATTCTAAAAATGTTTTGTAAATGTCAGAATCGAATCAATTACCAAAACTCAGTAAAGTTATTGTTTATGGTTTGGGTGCTATGGGGCGTCCGATAGCTAGAAACTTATATGAACACGGACTTTTACTAGGCGTTAAGAACCGCACTGAGGGAATTGCAACAGGACTTGCAAATGAACTCAATCTGGAAGATTTTGAATCCGAAGAAGATATGTTTGCTCAAGCTGATTGTGTTTTGACTTGTGTTTCTGCCGATGAAGATTTGTTGCAAATAATTGATGAAATCAAACCCTATTTGCAGAAAGACTCAGTGATTATTGATTGTTCAACAGTGAGCTCATGGACGGCGAAACGAATTGCAGCAGATTTAGAAAAACAAGATGTTGGTTTTATGGATGCTCCGGTTTCCGGTGGTGTGGAAGGAGCGAAAAAAGGCACTCTTTCCGTTATGGTAGGAGCTAATTTGAAAACGTATAAACGAGCCAATGATTTGTTTCATTCTATTGGCTCACAGGTGACTTATATGGGCAAAGTCGGGCAAGGACAAGCGACAAAAGCCGTCAATCAGGTCTTGGTTGCGGGTGTGGCGCAAGCGGTTTGTGAAGCTCTGGCTTTTGCTGAGAAATGTAAATTACCAATTGAAAAAACTGTAGAGGTTCTTTCATCTGGTGCGGCGGGGAACTGGTTTCTGGATAAACGTGGCATCACCATGTGTAAGGACGAGTTTGATAAAGGCTTCAAACTAGCTTTGTTACACAAAGATTTGAAAATTGTACAGAAAACTTTATTGGATATGCAATCTGAATCACAAATAGTTGAAAAAGGTTTGGTTGAATACAAACAATTGATGGAGCAGGGCTACGGTGATTTGGATATTTCAGCACTGATTAAACTCAAAAGAAAGCAACTGCATAACGAGGAAGACTCATGACTGAGACAACAAGCTCACAAACTCATTTCGGTTATAAAACCGTAGCGATCGAAGAAAAAGAAAAACTCGTCGGTGAAGTTTTCACTTCGGTTGCTGCCAAATATGACATCATGAATGACTTCATGTCATTAGGTATTCACAGGCTTTGGAAACGTCATTTTGTTTTAACCAGTGGTGTTGAAGAAGGTGCACAAGTGTTGGATTTAGCCGGTGGAACCGGCGACATTGCCAAGTTACTTGCACCGAAAGTCACCGATAAAGGTCATATCATTGTCGGTGATATCAACCAAGGAATGCTTGATGTTGGAAAAAATAGACTCATCGATGCCGGGCTTTGGGGGCAGGTGACAACTCAACAAATGAATGCGGAGTCTTTACCTTTTGAAGAGGACACTTTTGATTTGGTGACGATTGCTTTCGGACTGAGAAACGTGACCAACCAGCAAAAAGCACTGGATGAAATGTATCGTGTTTTGAAACCTGGCGGAAAACTGATGATTCTGGAATTCACACGGGTCAATTTGAAGTTTCTCAGCAAAATCTATGATATTTATTCATTTAAAATCTTACCAAAGATTGGCGAAATTGTAGCTAATGATCGCGATTCCTATCAATATCTCGCCGAATCAATTCGCAAACATCCCGATCAGGAAACATTAAAATCAATGATGGAACAATCCGGCTTTGAGCTTTGTAAAGTTGAAAATCTCAGTGGTGGAATTGTTGCTGTTCATTCAGGTTATAAAACATGACAACCGAACAATTACAACAAAATCAGGAAAATTGGTTTGAGAGATTCTTTCTTAATAATCTCAATACTGCCATTCGCAAAACTTTATCTTATGACTACGAAGCGGTCAAAAAATTGCAGGTTTATGAAGGTAAAATTGTAAAAGTTGAGTTGGGTTCCACACCTTTTGAGTTTTTTTTAACTATTCAAAAAGATGGTATTGTCCTCAGTAAATACTCGGATTCAGAAGCGGATACCACGATTAAAGGTTCTCCATTGGCTATTTTTGCGATGAATATGGAACAGACTGTCAGCGGAATTAAAAATGTTGAAATATATGGTGATGCCAATGTCGGGCAATTTTTAGCAAAGTGGTTAAAAACTGTCAAACCTGATTGGGAAGAGGCTTGGTGTGAATTGTTTGGTGATGGCATGGGTGTCAGGGTTTCAAAAACCATCAATAGTGTTTTGGATTTTGGCAAAAAGTTTCGGGAATCTCTCGTCACAAGTAGTAAAGAGTATCTGGTTGAAGAATCCAGAGATTTGATTTCACCAACCGAAATGGAACAGTTTTTGGATGATGTTGATGATTTGAAATCGGATGTTGACAGACTGGAACAACAAATTAATCTTCATAAATCAACTTTATGAATCTACTGCGTCTCACTAAAATTCTGCACACTTTTGCGGATTATCGGGTTAAGGATTTGTTGCCTGAAAATAAACGCAAAAAGCGAATTCACTTATTGAGATTGTTTTCGCCTTTTGCTTCAAAAGGGAAAAAGTGTCAAAGTAATCCTGAAAAACTTCGTAAAGCTCTTGAGCATTTAGGTCCTATTTTTGTGAAATTCGGGCAAGTGTTGTCCACACGTCCGGATTTGATTCCTTTGGAAATCACCAAAGAATTATCCAAGCTCCAAGATGATGTCGAACCTTTTGCATGGAATGAAGCGAAAGAGTTTATCGAACAACAAATGGACCAGCCGTTGGATGAAATTTTCAGTTCCATTGATGAAAAACCTTTAGCATCAGCTTCAGTGGCACAGGTTCATGCTGCTGAGTTGAAAGATGGCAGAGAAGTTGTTATCAAAGTTCTGCGTCCAGGAATCAGAAAACAAGTCAAAAAAGACCTCGAATTGATGCGATCAGTAGCGAAAATAGCACGAACTTTCTGGAATCCCGGAGTTCAGGTTGATCCGCTTGAGATTGTTGCTGAGTTTGAGAGAACTATTTATGATGAGCTTGATTTGCAAAGAGAAGCTGCAAACGCTTCGGTACTTCGAAAGAATTTTAGCAACTCGAATGATTTGTACATTCCTGAAATTTACTGGCAATATTGCAAGGAAAAAGTCATGGTCATGGAACGGATTTATGCGATTCCAATTGGTCATTTTGATAAGTTAAAAGCTGCCAAGATTGATCTCAAAGCATTATCTGAAAAGGGCTTGAGACTGTTTTACACACAGGTTTTCAGAGATAATTTCTTTCATGCAGATATGCACCCGGGAAATATTTTTGTCAATCCGGCAAATCCACAAGATCCACAAATTATCGTGCTTGATTTCGGTATTTGCGGTTCATTGCCAAAAGGTCATAAGCGTGACTTAGCAAATAATTTCATGGCATTTTTTAATCAGGATTACCGTCGAATTGCTGAGTTACACATTGAAGCCGGTTGGGTTCCTGCCGATACGCGTGTGGATGAACTGGAATCTGCAACCAGAACCATTTGTGAGCCTTATTTTTCTCGTCCTATCAGCGAGATTTCTTTTGGCGAAGTGATGCTGAAAACTTTCGAAATGGCAAGAAAATTTAATTTGGTGATTCAGCCTGAATTTATTCTTTTGCAAAAAACTTTGTTAAATATTGAGGGGTTAGGGAGGCAACTTTATCCGGAACTCGATATCTGGAAAACCTCCAAGCCGGTTTTAGCATCAATTATGCGGAAACAATACGGCATGGATGGGGCTTTGGAAACTTTAAAAAATAATCTTCCACGCTGGCTCGAACAAACCAGTGAAATCCCAACTTTAGTTCATGAAATATTGAGTCAACAAGCAAGACCTTTGACAAAACTTCAGCAAATCGAAAAAGCGAAAGCGGATAAACTCAAAGCTAAACAACAAAACAAAAAAATATATGCAATTCTTGCTTCCGGTTTCGGAATCATTTCAGCATTATTGTATAGTTTAACAACAGATGGCACTCAATATTTTGGAATGTCGATTCCAACAATTTTAGCCTTAGTAATTACAGTTGTCTTTGTTTTTAAAGCAATTAAGAATTGAATTCACTCCGTTTAAATTAATAAAATCAATTAGTTACTATATTTGCACTCTCGTTTGAAAGACTGATTGTGGCAATGGCACCGCTATTGAATTTGATAAAATCTTTTTCGATACCATCACTAAAAATAACTCCTTGAGTAGGCATCAATGATTCAATGACCAGTTTATTTTTCTGATTGATAATTCCGGCTACAATTTCCGCTTGAGTGCGAATACTTTTGAATGGTTCCCGAACAGCAAATAACAATTCTTCATTGCTTAGTTTGGGTCGGTAATGTTTTTGAGGAGCAATTATTTCATCTGATTTCTTTAATTTTTTTTGTGGAACTTTGCGAGTTTTTAGCGGCTCACTCGGCTCGAAAGTATCTGAAATCCCGTAAGCCATGTTAAAAATAGAGCTTAACCATCCGGTTGAACCGGCAGCTGTTGAAATGATTAAACCACTTGATGATTGTTCTTCAGTTTTGCCGTTAAATGTGATTTTATACCTTGCTGAAATATGTGATGTCGGTCCAATAAACAAATCATTAAATGCCAGTAAGCTCTGGCCATCATTGAGGCTGGCTTGGGCGAATCGAACATTTCTCACACTATAGTTTTGTAACATAACCGAATCGACTGCTTGAATAAAATTATCCGGATTGTAAGGAAGTAACACACCATCATAACGCTGTTGGTCAGGATTGACAGCAATCATAGGAATTCCTTTTGAATATTTGGCAGTATTTGCAACTAAACCGTCTTGACCGACAACAATAATTATGTTTTTTTGATCAAAAATGTATGAGGGAAGAAAAGTGCGGTCAATCGTTTTATGTTTGATAACTTTAGATAGTTGAGTTTGTAAACGATTGAGTGAAGCATAAAATATTTCATGCTCAAGTTCGTAATCTTCGTAAAAACCACCGAGGCTTTCGATATAAAACTTAGTTTGTGCTTTGGTATTAAATCGCTCTATTAAAGATTCCAGCCGGGTTTTACTACGAACAATTATGGCATATTCTTTTGCTACAGGTTTCACTGTTGTTGAATATTATTCTTTAAAATCGAATCGAGTAAATCAGGGCTTATATTCAAATTAGAAATCTTATCAGCATTTTGAGCTAACTCTCTGAAAGCTAAGGAAAGATTGATTCTAGGATCGTTATTATTTCCTAATGCAGTTATCACTTTCCAGTCCATCTCTTTGTATGGTTTTAGAGTAGTTTCAAGCACATAACCTTCAGTTTCTGCTTGTTTTTTATCGTTTTCAGTTTTTTGTTTGAGAAGTGACTTGCGTTGTTCTTCCAATAAAATATCTGTTTCCAGATTCATCTCTTTGAGCTTCCTTTGGTTCTGAGCTTCAAGAACATCAGTTTCCATTTTTTTCTCAGAAATTTGTTTGCGTTTTTCTTCAACAGCAATTTCGGTATTGAGTTCGGTTTCCTTAATTTTTCTTTCTTGCTCGACAGCAAAGTTTCTTCGTGTGTAGATGGCTTCATCGGCTTCTTGTTGAAGCTGTTCGCGAGTTTCTGTTTCCAAAGCACGTTGCATCTCAGGAGTAGGGGTGACTGCCAATATATTTACGCCCATGATTTCGACCCCTAGAGCTTGTGCTAAATTTCCTTCAGAAAAACCTTGTAAAATTGCATCTTCAATGATTTTTGCTGAACGAATGACATCTTTTAAGCTGGTATTATGAGCCAGGCTGGAAGTCGCAGTTTGAGCCGAATTAATAATTCTTTGGCTGAGTTTTTCAATATCATTGACTTTATATTGACCATCATCTTTAACTGTAAAGTCGAGCACATCTGCTAGTATTTCAGGTTGAGTGATTTTATAAGTGATTTGACCTTGAATACTGACAGTTTGATAGTCATGAGTTGATTCATTAAAAATAAACGGCAGACTGTTACTACCAATTGGAATTGCAACAATTGAACTACTTGGAGCATAATAGAAAAATGATAATCCACGACCTTTGGATATAACCTTGCCTTTTTTATAATGAATGACATAAGACATGGAGTCAAATTTGATGTGTTTGATACCGAACATTTGTTATTTTCTCCCAAAAACCAGAAAGTTATTTTAACTTATCAGTATCTAAAATGAAAGTGCAGCCAATTTATGGCCACACTTTCATGTTTTGCTTTAGGCTAGAAATAACTATTGGCAAATATCTGATTCAAATCCATTTATAAACAGGTAATCTTGAACATGAATTTTTACAACTTTAGGTACAGAGGTATCGATACCGCCAAAATTTGTTCCTCCATCATCTTGAAGCTGAACTGAAACTTCAGCAATCCCTTGATTCCCTGTAAATGTGGTTGTTAATGTCCCATCATTTAAAACATCTATTGCCCCTAAAATACTTGAAGGATCTGAAGTATTTACGATGAAATCGTTAACTGATTGAGACACATCTTCATTGACCGGTCCAAAATCAAAATTACATGCGACAATTTTATTAAGTTGCGTTCCAGTATCATCAACCGAAATGTATATATTAGAATTTGCCTCAAAAGATGGTTGGTCATTCACACAATTGATTGTGAGGTTCACAGTTGCAGTGTCCCCTCCTGTAATTTCATAAGAAAAACTATCCGAACCACAGTAATCAGGGTTTGGAGTGTACTCAACTGAAATACCATTACCCAAGTCGTATTCTATTAAAGCCATTCCATTATTAGCAGTTTGAGTTATAGAAGTGATATAGAATGTGTCACCTTCAACATCAGAATCATTAAGTAATACATTTAAGCTATTAGCTCCTGAATCCTCATTCATGGTGAAATTGTCATCATTGGCGGTACTTGGGTCATCTACACAAGTAATAGTGACCGAAACTGTTGCTGAGTCTCCACCTGTGATGGAATAGGTAAAACTATCTGCACCACAATAGTTGGCATTGGGAGCATAAGTCACACCAGCTGCTGTAAATCCGGTTGTGCCGTTGGAAGCTGAACTCACTCCAGTCACGTCTTTAGGACCACCGTCCACATCGGTGTCATTGGCAAGCACATCGATAGCACTACTTCCAGAATCTTCATTCACTGTTGCAGAGTCATTCACAGCGACCGGATTATCATCCACACAGGTAACGGTGACTGAAACAGTTGCTGAATCGCCTCCGGTGATGGAGTAGGTGAAACTATCTGCACCACAATAGTTGGCATTGGGAGCATAAGTCACACCAGCTGCTG
>ERZ795057.321-NODE-321-length-50995-cov-44.302670_pt1 | contig 50995 bp, 45 predicted proteins | sample MGYA00375141_ERZ795057 | MGnify/ENA primary metagenome ERZ795057 (study PRJEB30186, sample SAMN05720163) | activated sludge metagenome | isolation source: Anaerobic digester | place: Hong Kong | collected 2015-01-26 ...
GACAAGGGGCACATGAACGGAAACGCCGGGTTCCTTGAGGGGATGTTCTGGAAGAAGGCCAGGAAGGCCATCGTCGAACGGCTGGACGAGGAAGGGCTCAGGAAGGGCGGAAAGGACATCTCCCACGCGGTGAACGTTCACGAGCGCTGCGGCACGCCGCTGGAGTACCTGGTTAACAAGCAGTGGTTCATAAGGATACTGGACCTGAAGGACAAGCTCCTTGAAAAGGGCGCTGAGATAAACTGGTACCCCGCCCATTTCAGGGTGAGGTACGACCACTGGGTGGAGAACCTGAAGTGGGACTGGTGCATCTCCAGGCAGCGCTTCTACGGCGTGCCCTTCCCTGTCTGGTTCTGCAAGGCCTGCGGAGAACCCCTTTTCGCCGCCGACTGCCAGCTTCCGGTCGATCCGCTGGTGGACTCACCGGAGAACCCCTGTCCCAGTTGCGGGGGAACGGACTTCGCCCCTGAAAGCGATGTAATGGATACCTGGGCCACCAGTTCCCTCACACCCCAGATAAACAGGAAGTGGAAAGAGGACGACCAGAGGGAGAATGTGTTTCCCATGGCCCTGAGACCCCAGGCCCACGACATAATAAGGACATGGGCCTTCTACACCATAGCCAAGGCCCTGCTCCACCACAGCACCATACCGTGGAGCGATGTGATGATATCCGGGCATTCCCTGAACCCCGACAGGCAGAAGATGTCCAAGAGCAAGGGCAATGTTGCGGGAGATCCCCTGGCTGCCCTCCAGCAGTTCTCCGCCGACGAGCTGAGATACTGGGCCTGCTCTTCCAAGCTGGGCACCGATGTGGTCTTCAGCAAGGAGGTACTGGGCGAGGGAAGAAGGCTGGTAACCAAGCTCTGGAACGCCACCAGGTTCGCCGAGGCCAGGCTGGAGGGTTTCGACCCGAAGAGGCAGGTAACCCTGCACCCCTTCGACAGGTGGCTCCTCAGCAGGCTCACCGAAACCGTGAACAGGGCAACCGCAGGAATGGGGCAGTACGAGTACTCCACCTGTGTGAGGGAGGCGGAGACTTTCTTCTGGAAGGCCCTGTGCGACAACTATCTGGAAATAGCCAAGGGAAGGCTCTACGGCGACGACCCGGAGGCGAAAGCGGCGGCGCAGTACACCCTGTACACCGCTCTCTACACAGCGCTGAGGCTATTCGCCCCGGTAATGGTACACATAACCGAGGAGCTGTACCACGGCGTGTTCATGGAAACGGAGAAGCACCCCTCAATCCATGTGGCCCCATGGCCCCAACGCGATTTCATGGACGAGGAGGCGCTGCGTCTTGGCAACAGGGCCCTGCTGGTGATAGAGGAGGCCAGGCGCTGGAAGAGCGAGAACAATCTCAGCATGGCCACCCCGCTGGAATCGGTTGACGCTCCGGAAGAGCTGAAGCCCTTCGAGGCGGACCTTCTCTCCGTGACCAGAGCGGCCAGGCTGAATTACACCGGCTAGAAGAACGCCTTGTAAAGGGTCAGGAGACCCAGGGCCGTTGTGGCAACCCCGATAACAAGGGTGAACTTCCGGGTGTTCATTCTCTTCACCAGTACAGCGCTCAGAGGAACGCTGGCCACCGCCCCCACCACGAGGGGCGGGGCCAGTTCCCAGTTCACGGTGGTTCCCAGGATCAGGTAGGTGAGCACACCCACCAGGCATGTAAAGCTCTCCGCCATGCTGGTTATGGCGATGGCGCTCTTGCCGTTCACCCCGGACAGTATCTGGCCGCTGGTGACCAGCGGGCCGTAACCTCCTCCTGAGAGGCCCTTGTTGAACGCGGCGGTGATTCCCAGCCCGGTGACCTTCCGCCAGCTGAACCTCCCGGGGCTTTTGTGTCGGGCGAGGATCAGGACGCCCATGGCAAGCACTATCACCCCGATGAGCGGGGTGAGATAAGCCTTCAGGTTAACGGCGAACACCGCCGCCCCTGCGGCTCCCACAAGGCTGCAGAGCCCCAGGATGAAGGCTATCCGGGAATCCTGTGACCTGGGCAGGTAACCGAGTTTGCCCATTTTCTTAACAATGGAATGTTCAGTATCGTTGCGGAAATCAAAGTATGCGTTGCCCGCCCTGTGGTGGGCGAAGGCGGCGAAGCCGCCGGTGATCAGTTCGGAAAGCAGTATCGCAGGCACTATGGCCGTTGGCTCATATCCCATTAAAAGAAGCACCGGTGTAAGCGTGGTTCCATAGCCCATCCCCAGCGTTGAATCCACCAGTTCGCAGAGGAAGGCCATCCCGAAGAGCAGGGCAAGAAGCTCCAGCTCCATTTCAATATCTCCGTTCAGGTTAGGGTTTGTTCCCGGCTAGAGCAGCTTTCTGATCAGCGCCTTGACCAGCTCGGTCATCTCCGAGTCCATGGCCTCAGCCGGGATGTTGATGGTAAGGGAAAGCCCCTCTTCGGGGGGCGTCGCCCTGGGCGCGGGTTCATCTGATACATCCGGGAGGGGAGAACCGTTATGGACCTCCGAAGGGGAGTCACCCTGCGCCGGCACCGCCGGTGAGCCTTCCTTCGCCTTCTCCGCCCTTCCGAAGTCGGCTATGTCGCTGAGCACCTGAAGGGTGAGCACCATGTAGGCCGCCTCGGTATCGGAGACCCCGGTCTTGTCGCGGAAGAAGGCCATAAGCGCCTTCCCGTCGATGCCACCTGTCCTGGGATAGGCCTCGAATACCCCGGCGTAGGCCTTTGAAATGGCTTCGGCAAGCATGCCTGCGAATTCCCCTTCCCCGGCTCCGTGGGCCTGGCTCCACAGGGCAGAAGGGGAGAGGTTGCTGTCTATGAACCCAAGGAAGAAAAGAAGCTCAAGGAGCTTAACGTCCGACTGCCTTCTGAACCCCACGGAAGCAAGGTAGTCGGTGGTTATCTTGTCGGGCTGTTCGCTTGTTCTGATGTTCCTGAAAAGCAGCTCTATGGATCCCGGATCCCGTACCGCAGGATAGGTGTTCATGGTTTCCCCCTCTGTTGGATACAGGCAAAATATCTCTTTCCAGGGGCAAAAAAAAGAGGGAGGAGCAGTGCCCCTCCCTCCGAAGATAAAGCGGTTCTAGAAAGCGGTCTTGATCCCTGCCCATGTGTTCCTTGAGAGGGAGGTGATGGTGAAGGAAAGCTCGGTGATGGTGTTTCCGCCGCTTGATGCGGAACAGCTCCAGTACAGGTGCCCGTTGTTCTCGCTGTATGCGAGGCCATAGGACGCATAGGGAGAGCCGGGGCATGCGGTGCTGCCCAGATAGGTGAGTGCGCTGCCGTCCCATCTGTAGAAGTAAAGGTTCGATGGATTGTAGGGGGTTATCACGATGCCCAGATCACCTTCATAGGGAAACACGGCAAGTCCGCTGGGCTGTGATGGCACCTCCGGAGTTGCTATGTTCTCCGCACCTGATCCAGGCTGGAATCTCCAGATGCCGCCTTCGGTGCCGTTGGTTGTCCAGTAGTTGGTGCCGTCAAAGTCCATCCCTCTTCCGTCGATGCCTGCCGGATTAGAGCCGGAGGTCCATGTGGATCCGAAATCCTCTGTGTAGTAGAGACTGGGGATATACCAGTCATTTGTGTAGTAGGTTTCGGTATCAAGATCATTGTTCCAGCAGATGCCGAAACAGTTGTCGTTCGCGGCGTCAAGAATAAGGCTTCCGGCAGGATTGCCTTGATCCCAGAAAAATATGCGGTTTTGCTGATTGTCCGCTCCAAGGACATATATGTGTTCCGCGGTTTCGACAACATCGAGACCAAGAGCTTTCATACCTCCGCTGAGAGTCCACTCATTAACAACCGAAATACTGATATCGTCGGTGGGAGGAGTGGTGTTTACTAGAAAAACAGTTTCCGTGCAGCCGTTGTTGTCAGCGAAAGCCATGAAACCCAGTGCAAGAAGAACATAAGCAGTTTTCATTCAGTCTCCTTATAGGCATTGAAACAATAAGAACCGCAAATATACAAAGGTAGAGGGTTTGTCTGTCAAACCCCTTGTAAGTGGTATGCCATATGGAAGCGGAAATCAGGAATCGGAAACCCTGAAGCAGGACAAAGAAAGGGGGGAGGAGCGCCGCTCCTCCCCCTATGGTAACAGTAGTTCTAGAAAGCGGTCTTGATCCCTGCCCATGTGTCCCTGGAGAGGGAGGTGATGGTGAAGGAAAGCTCGGCTAAGCTATAGGTGCCGCTGGTGGGGCTGTAGCTCCAGTAGAGGTGATCGTTGGTCTCGCTGTAGGCAAGGCCGTAGGACCTGTAGGGGGAGCCGGGGCAGGCTGCCATGCCCAGGTAGCTCAGGGTGGAGCCGTCCCATACGTAGAAGTAGATGTTCATGACCTGGTAGCAGGTTACCGCTACACCCACATCACCCATGTAGGGGAATACTGCAAGGCCGCTGGGCTGCGAGGAAATCTCCGGGGTGGAGAGGTTTTCCTGGCCCACGCCGGGGTTGAATCTCCAGAGGCCGCCGCCGGTGCCGTTGGTGCTCCAGTAGTTCACGCCGTCGAAGTCCATGCCCCTGCCATTGCTGCTGGCGGGGTTGGTAACGGTTGTCCAGGTTGAGCCGAAGTCCTCTGTGTAGAAGAGATTGGGGTTGCTCCAGTCGTTGGTGTAGTAGGTGTCGGTGTCGGGCTCGTTGTTCCAGGCCACTCCGAAGCAGCTGCCGTTGGCGGCGTCCAGCGGAAGGGTTCCCGCGGGCGAGCCAGCGTCCCAGGCCTGGATGTAGCCGTTGGTGTTGTCGGTTCCCAGAACATAAAGGGCTCCCGGGGCTTCGAAGATGTCGAGACCAAGGGCCTTCGTCCCTGAAGGAAGAGACCAGTCGTTCACAACGGAAAGGCTGATGTCGTCGGTCGACGGGGCCGGATTCATGGAGACATAGCTTTCGGTGCAGCCGTCGTTGGCTGCGAAGACCATTGCCGCCATGGCAAGAAGAACAAAGAGATACTTCATAGTACCCTCCCTCTTAAGTGCTGAACAATTTCAGCAACCTGTATATATTAAAAGTTGACCGATGGGTGTCAATATAAACCTCTCATTGCCCCATATAGGCACCGAAAGAAGGAGGCTATGTGAAATTCCTTGCTCCCATTCTCATCGCCGCGCTCTGTGCCCAGGCGGCGGACCAGGCCTGGTTCAGGCTTGCGGGTTTTTCGTCAGACGGGGAATACCTCGCCTGGGAATCCGGCGGAGTTCAGGACGGTAGCGGATTCCCCTGGCTCAGGGTGGTCATACTGGATACCGGGACATCCAGGGAGGTTGAGTCCTCGCTCATGGTGCTGGAGGATGAGTTCGCCGATCCGGATCTGGGTGTGTTTCAGAACCGGCGGAACGATCTGCTGATGGAGTTCGGCATAGAAGTGCCTCCGGAGGAGCCCCTGGTATACAGGCCTCTCACGGACCTGACGGTTCAGGGAGACTCCCTGCGGTTCTGTCTGGAATACTACTGCCCGGGATACTGGAGCGATGAGTACCTGTTGTGTCTGATCACGAACTCGCTGGGATACGATAAGGACTACCCCGACTGGTTCCCGGAGCCGGTCTCCCTGGAACTCTCTCTTTCAGGCCAGGAGTTCTTCAGCGAGGAGACTCCACCTGAGGAGTACCGCTATGTGTTCGGCTACGGTTTCGCAGCTGTATACAGGAATCCGGTTCTCGCCAACAGGCTGGCGGCGGTGCTTCATACCGTGGTTCCTGGATTCGAGGGGGCCGACGGCAGGTACCGGGTTGTCTCGGGAGAACTGCGCTAGGATATTATTCCCCTGGCGGACCATACACTTTCTGGAGGGGTCATGACGCAGAAACTCACCGCTGAAGATATAAAGGATCTTTTCGTTCTCAGGAGGGTTCCAGAAGAACAGGTGCTCGAGTCGTTCGCCGAGTGCCCGGTGCTGGAGCTTGAGAAGGGGCAGGTCCTCATCAGGTCCGGTCAGAGCAACCAGAAACTCTTCATCATCCTCTCCGGTTCGCTCACCGTACACCTGGATTCCCCGGAAAGCGACCCTGTGGCCATACTGGATGAGGGAGAGACGGTTGGGGAGCTCTCGGTGATTGACGACAGCCCGGCGTCGGCTTTCGTGGTGGCCAAAGCCCCCTCAAGGATACTGGAGGTGGACGAATCCGCCTTCTGGGGCCTGATATCCACCTCCCACGCCTTCGCCTGCAACATGCTTCTGCTCCTCGCCGACAGGATGCGATCAAGCGACGACACAATCACAGAGAACATCCGCATGCGCCGCCGTTTCGAGAAGGACGCCATGCTGGACGTTCTCACGGGAATGAAGAACCGCAGGTGGATCGAGGTTCAGCTGCCCAGGCTGGTTAGCCGCCACCAGAGGAGCGAGATACCCCTGAGCCTGATAATGTTCGATGTGGATTTCTTCAAGAAGTACAACGACCGCTACGGACACGACGCCGGTGACGACGTTCTGGCCTCGGTGGCCCGTATGACCGCCGACTGCCTGCGCCCCACCGACCTCTCTGCCAGGTACGGCGGGGAGGAGTTCGTGATCATCCTTGCCGGTGTGCCCATGGAGCTGGCGTGGATCGTGGCGGAGAGGGTTCGCAAGACCATAAGCGAAACGAAGATAATAACCACCGACGGCAGGGTCCTGCCGCCGGTGACCGTTTCTCTGGGCATCGCCCAGGCGGAAGCCGAAGACGACGCGGGCATGCTCCTTAAGAAGGCCGATACCGCCCTCTACCGGGCCAAGTCGTCAGGCAGGAACTGCACCTGCAAGGAGAGGAAGCCTACTCAGTAGCCATCCCGGCCTGCTCAAGGATGAACGCGTACTTCTCCGCGGTGTCCCTGAGCCATCCGTACCTGCCTGAGGCGCCTCCGTGCCCGGAGCCCATGTTCACCCTGAGGAGCACCGGTTCATTCCCCGTATTTACCCGGCGAATGCAGGCAACCCACTTGGCGGGTTCCCAGTAGCCCACCTGGGAATCGTTCACCCCGGTGAACACGTACATCGCCGGGTACTCTGCTTCGTGCACATTGTCCACAGGGGAGTAGGAGAGGATGTACTGGTACGCCAGCGGATCCTCCGTGGGATTGCCCCACTCGTCGTACTCGTTGGTGGTAAGGGGTATGGTGGGGTCAAGCATGGTGGTAAGGGCATCCACGAAGGGCACTCCGGCGATCACCCCTGCCCAGAGGTCCGGGCGCATGTTGGCAACCGCTCCCATGAGCAGGCCGCCGGCGCTCTCACCCATTGCGAACACCTTCTCCCCGTCGCATATCCCCTGATCCCCGAGGTATTCAGCGCAGGCGATGAAGTCGGTGAAGGTGTTCATCTTGTTCATCGTCCTGCCCTGGTGATACCAGTTCCTGCCCATCTCGCTTCCCCCTCGAACATGGGCGTCGGCGTAGATGAAGCCCCTGTCCAGCAGGGAGAGAAGGCTCGAGCTGAACATGGGATCAAGGCTCATTCCGTATGCTCCGTATCCATAGAGAAGCAGAGGATTGGCGCCGGGGGAGTAGAGGTCGGTGCGATAGACCATTCCCACCGGAATCATCGCGCCGTCGGAAGCAGGCACCATGATCCTCCGGGCGGTGTAGTTTGCCGGGTCGAAATCATCACCGGCGAACTGGGTCTTGAGTATGCGCACGGAATCCCCTGCTATGTCATAGGAAATGGTGGACCATGGAGTGGTAAGGGAAGTGTATATGAGCCTTATGGAATCCGCCTCGGGGGAGTAATTGGCGGTGGTGTAGAAGGTGGCGGCCTCTTCGCCCAGGTTGGCGAACCTGCCCTGTCCGGTGCTCCTGTCCGCCAGGAACAGCCTCCTGAGCCCGTCCTTTCTCAGGGAAATGGCAAGGAAGTCGTCAAAAACGTCAACCCCTTCAATCAGGGTGGTCTCGTCGTGGGGGATGAGCGTTGTCCAGTTCTCCAGGCCCGGTTCAAAGACAGGAGCGGTCATTATGCAGTAGTTATCCCCCTGGAGGTTCGTTTCGATGAACAGGGTGGAATCCCCGGGGTAGATGTAGTACTCCAGCCCCTCGGTGCGGGGGTGTACGAGTATCATGCTGTCCCTGGGGGCTGATGCCGGAAGTATCCTGTATTCGGTCTCAAGGGTGCTGGCTGAACCAAGAAGTATCCACTCGCCGTCGGGGGAGTTCTCCACCCAGGGCCAGAAGGTGGGGTCCTCTTCACTGTAGAGTGTAACCTCATCATCGCAGCCGATGGTCCTTCTCATTATCCGCTCGGTCCTGCCGGTTTCGTCGTTCAGGCCGTAGAAGACCATCCTGGAATCAGCCGCCCAGGCCAGGTCGCCGGAGGCGTTGGTGATGATGTCCAGGGTGTCCCCGGTGCGGATGTCCTGGAACACCAGGGTATTCCAGTGGCCTCCGGTGGTGTCGTACGCCCAGGCCAGGGTTCCGTTGTCCGGGCTTACGGACATCATCTCCACCGCGAAGTAGTCGTGCAGCTCACCATAGCGGTTCTCGTCCAGGAGCACCTCAGGTTCGCCGTCGGGATGGGCCCTTCTCATGTTCACCGAGTAGTCCGCCCCGGCGGGATAGGTGTACCAGTACCACCACCCGTTCCTGTAGTAGGGAACCGAGTAGTCATCGTCGGGGATCCTGGCGATAAGCTCGTTCTGAAGTATATCGATGAGGCCTTCCAGGGGGAGCATCATTGAGTCGGCATAGGCGTTCTCCGCGGTGAGGTAATCCATTACTGCTGGATCGTCGATGTTCCTGAGCCAGTAGAAGTCGTCGGTCCTTGTGTGACCGTGGGCGGTTATCTCATAAGGGATCTCCGCGACCACAGGGGGCAGAAGCATAAGAAGAAGCATCGTTATGGGCATGGTTTTTCTCCGTTTCGTTTGGCAGGGTGCACGATTATAATTAACAGTTACGGAAAAATGCCCGAGGGTATATGTTATGGATGCAGAACCAGAAACCGAGAGGAGAAGAAGTGACCCTTCGCAAATCGGCAGCGTTTGCTGTTATCGCATCATTGATGCTAGTTCTCGCCTGCGGCGACGACGAGGGCAACCCCCAGGAGGGGGGAACCAACCCCACCGCATCCACCCTTACAGCCGCAGTCAGCCAGAATACCGCCACACTTACATGGACCCAGTGCCCGGATACCGATTTCGCCTCATACAACCTCTACCGCTCCACCACATCAGGCATAGCCGCCAACCCCTCCTCCGCCACACTGGTGGCCACCTTTACCGATGTGGCGACCCTCACCCACGACGACGACGGTCTGGCCTGGAACACCCCCTACTACTACGCCCTGCAGACCGTTGACAGTTCACAACTCACCTCCTGGAGCAACGAGGCCACCATCACCACCCCTGACTCCTCAGGCGGCGGAGGCGGCGGCGTTCTCTCCTGCTACGAGATACAGGGCCAGGCCGACGAGTCTCCCTACAACGGCGACGATGTTACCGTAACCGGCATAGTCACCGTGGGCGGCGGCGAATACTACGCAGGTTCAGGCACCGCACAGTACGCAGTGATACAGGATGCCGGGGGAACTGAATGGTCCGGCGTGGTGCTCTACGGTTACGACGGAGTGCTTACCCCCCTTCAGAGGGGCGACAGCGTTGTGGTCTCAGGTTATGTGAACGAGTACTTCGATCTCACCGAGGTGGTGGTGCAGTCGGTGGACTTCGACGAAGCCGGCCATACGATTCCTTCTCCTACACCGGTTTCCACTGCAAGCATGGCTTCTGAGGAAGACTGGGAAGGCGTACTGGTGGTTCTTTCCAACGTAGCTGTAACCTCCGACCCGTCGCAGTACGGGGAGTTCTACGTGGACGACGGCACAGGCGACGCACTGGTGGACGATATGGGCATCTATGGATTCTCAACGTCAACAGGCGACACTTTCTCCGAGATGATAGGCGTTGTATTCTACGGATACGGAGAGTACAAACTGGAACCCAGGGACGAGAACGACATAACCGAATAGGTTTTCTCCATTACGGGGAGGTTGTCATGAAAGGGCTCGCAGCTGCTTCGGTACTGTTGATCTTCATGGTATCGGCCTGCGGGCCTGACAACCCCTTCGAACCCGACCCGCCGTCCCCCTCGGCCCTCACCGGTGTGCTCACCGGGGGGAACACGGCAAAGCTCTCCTGGACAATGTGCCCGGACACCGATTTTGCCAGCTACACCCTTTATCGAAGCGGTTCACCGGGAATACAGGGCAGCCCCGGTTCAGCTTCGGTGCTGGCGGTGATCGACAAGAACACCACAACCACCTACTACGACGAGAACATCACCGGCAAGTTCTACTACGCCCTGAAAACCACCAACGAAGCAGGGGACAGCTCCTGGTCCAACGAGGTGAGCATTCAGCCCAGGAGCATGAGGGCCCGCCGGACCTACTGAAGCGGCTCCATGTTCTCATTGACCCCTCCGGCCACCACCACGAACCACTGATCACCGAAGTACTTTGCGGCTGATTCCCTTATGTCGGCGCTGGTAAGGTCCGCTGTTTCCCTGAGGGTGGTGAGGTCCATGTCCAGCGGCATTCCCATGGCTTCGCATCCAGCGAAGTACCTGGCCTGGGAGTCGTAGGAATCGAAGCCTATTGAGTTCCTTCCGATTGTCCTGGATTGCTCCAGGAGAAGTTCCTCCTCCTCCACTCCGTCCCGGGCTATCCTCTGGAACTCACCGATCATCGCTCCCAGGGCCCTTTCAGCAAGCGGAGCTCCGGTGGATAACATGCCGATGAACCTGTTGCCGGACAGTGAGCCGCTGTGGGGGCTGTCCAGCCTTGCTCCAACCATGTAGGCAAGCCCCTGTGTCTCACGAATGTTCCTGCCCAGCCTGGAGCCTATTCCCCCGCCGAGGATGCCCGACATAATCCTGAATGCGGTGTAGTCGTCTGAGACATATGAGGGGCCCATACAGCCTGCGATCCCTGCGACCTGCATCTTACCGGGCATCGGCACCACCAGGGTATCCCCTGATCCGATACTGAAGGCGTAATCCACGAACTCCGGAAGGGGGGTCCGGGGGTTTTCCCATTCCCCAAGGTACTCTTCCGTAAGGCTGAGGGCCCTTTCGGGGGTGATGTCGCCTACAATGGAGATCACCGTGCCCTCAGGGCGGACGGTCGCCCTCCACCAGGCTTCGGCGTCATCCCTGGTTATTGAACCGGCGGTCTCCAGTGTGGCATACCTCTGGTTCCCCGGCTCCAGCATGATGTCTTCGAAACCGTTGTACGCCATGTAAAAGGGGCTTTCGGCGCTTCGCTCAAGGCTGGCCAGGAACCTGGTCTTCACGCTCTGGAAGTCTTCCTCTCCCATTGCAGGGCGCATCAGGAGGTCAGACAGGGAGGTGAAGTAGGTGTCCGAGTGTTCGCTGAGACCGTACACGTTGGCAATGGCGTAGTTGCTCAAGGGCTGTATCCAGGTGCCGCTGCCCAGCACCGCCAGCCTCTCGTGGAAGGCTTCATAGCCAATCTCGGCGGTTCCCCTGAGCATCAGCTCCGCGGTCATGGAAGAGATCCCGCACTTCGCCGGATCCTCCCGCCTCGGGCACATTGGGAAGGCGGCCATTATCTCCACGTTGGGGAAGCTGTGGTCCTCCTTCACCAGAAGGACCAGGCCGTTGCTCAGAACGAACCTCTCCACTCCCATGGATATGGAGCGCTCAGGCAGCTCGAAGTCAGAGGACAGGTTCAGGCCGCTCCAGTCGGTAACCTCGGGAACCTCCGTTTCAGTGGTTCCCGCGGTGGATGTTCCCTGTGCTCCTGAAGCTCCATCCGTGGCGTGAAGGACGGCCACCATCATCCTGTCCGGTGTGAAGTACCTTGAAGCGGTTTCCATGAGATCCTCAGGAGTGAGTTCCGCGGCCCTTTCCAGCATTTCCCTCTGGCCGTTGATGCCTCCCAGGAGGGAGATGTCGTATGCGTGCCTGTATGCCTGCCTTACCGGTGTGTTCACCCCTGAAAGCTCCCTGGCCATCATGAATTCCTGAAGCATGGAAAGACGCGCTGCATCTATGGGCTCCTCAGCGACTCTGAATACCTCGCTTGTGAGAAGGGTTATCACGCTGTCGGTGTCCACGCCGGGCTGCACCACTCCGTGGAATGAGAAGGGATTTTCATCAAGACCCCTGGGAGAAGAGGCATAGCCCGTTGAAAGAAGACCGACGTTGACCATCTCCCTTTCGATCCACCCCAGCCTGCCGGCACCGAAATGGGCTGAGAGGAGGAAGAGGGCGGGCATATCCGGAGATTCGGCGGAGCATCCCCTGAACCAGATGAGGAAGCGGTCGGCCTCCGCCGGGTACTCCATGTCAATCCGCTCCGGGAAGGTCAGTTCGCCAACTTCAGGCACATTGTCCTGCACCGGGCCGTCGCAGGGGATGGAGCCGAAATACTCCTCCACCAGCGCCAGGGCCTCTTCGGTGTCGAAGTCACCGGCCACGACAAGGGTGGCGTTGGAGGGCCTGTACCATGTTTCGTAATAGGTCCTTACCTTTTCCTCGTCGTATGCGGCAATCGTTTCCCCGTAACCTATCACCGGTATTCCCAGGGGATGGTCACCGTAGAATTCCGCCCGGGCCCTCTGATACAGCTGGCCGTCGGGGGAGTCTGAATAGAGCCTCCATTCGTCGGTGACCACCCCGATCTCCTGGGCTATGTCGTCGGGGTCCATGAGGCAGTTGTGCATCCTTTCCGACTCCATGCGCAGGGCGTTCTCCAGCTTCGTGGAGGGGAGGTAGATGTAGTATGTGGTCAGGTCCTGACCGGTACCTCCGTTGGCTGAGCCCCCGTCCTTCTGAACCAGCTGCCAGAACATCTGTCCCGGCATGTCCGGGGTTCCGTTGAACATCATGTGCTCTGTGAAGTGGCTGATGCCGGCGATGTCCGGAGTCTCGTTCCTGGAGCCCACCCTGTACTGAACCAGCACCACCGCCGAGGGGGCGAAGTGCATTTCGTCCAGTACTACTGTAAGCCCGTTGTCCAGGGTGAAGGTCTGCGGGTCTCCCAGCGCGTTCGATATGAGGATGAGGGAGAGCAGGCAAAGAAGGACATGTCTCATGGAGGCTTCCTTTCAGCAAGAAGGATTACGAATTATTCAGAGTGTTAATATAGAAAGTGAAGCCGGGATGGGACAAATTTCAGATGCTTTTAATCCAGAGATATTCCTGCTCAAGGCCATCTTTAAGGGGAGTGTCAGGCGACCAGCCCAGTTCCCTGGTGATCAGGTCGGTGGACGCCCATGTGTCGGGCACATCACCCATTTTGCTTTGGAGAAAATTGATTGGGATCTTCCTGCCCATGGCTTCCGAAAGGGTCTCTATGGCTTCAAGAAGGGTGACCCGGTTCCCCCCGCCCAGGTTCATCACCAGCCCGCCGGTGTTTTTCTCGGCCAGGAGAAGGCCCCTTACCGTGTCGTCGATGCATGTGAAGTCCCGTGTCTGCCTGCCATCGCCGTAGACATCTATGGCCTCACCTCGGAGGGCGGCGCGGATGAACCTGTTGAAGGCCATGTCCGGACGCTGCCTGGGGCCATACACGGTGAAGAAACGGAGGCTCACCGAGGGCAGGCCCCTGTTGGCGGTGTAGAGGCGAACCAGGTTCTCCCCGGCGAGTTTCGTAACCCCGTACGGCGAGAAGGGTGAAGGAACCGTCTGGTCCTCCACCATGGGCAGCCTTTCCGGAACCCCGTAAACAGAAGACGAACTGGCGTAGATGAAGTTGACTACCCGGCCCCTGCGGCAGGCCCATTCCAGGAGGTTCTGCGTTGAGTCGATGTTGTCCCTGGTGTAAACCCTGAAGTCGGTCCCCCATGACTTTCTCACCCCGGCCTGGGCGGCCAGATGGTAGATGACAAGGTCGTCCACTTCGGGGATGGAGCTGTTCAGGAACTCAAGGGATCCTGAAAGGTCCTCTTCCAGAAGGGTGAAAGAAGCGCTGCCTGAGGCGGCGGCGATATTCTTCCTCTTGATGCCTGTATCGTAGTAGTCCCTGAAGGCATCGACCCCCGTTACCCTCTCTCCCCTGGCCAGGAGGGCGTCGGAAAGGCTGCTTCCTATGAAGCCGGCGGCGCCGGTTACAAGGTAGTGCTTCACTTGCCTACTCTCCGCTGTCTTCCGTGATGCACCAGTTGGCCTGGCAGCTGTTGTTGAGCTGGAGGAGATATCTCATGGAGCCCAGCTTCACCGCCACCGGCAGGAATCCCGGACCGAAGGGGGCGAGGCATGTGAACTGCGCCGGGTCGGGGAGTTCGTCAAGCACAAGGTCCACATGGGGTTCCGGAACGGGGTGGGTGGGGTATTCGGTCATGTGGGTGATCAGCAGGTTCCTAAGCTCCTCCCAGTCGGTTCCCTCGTAGCTGAACCCGGCGGCGCGGTAGTGTCCCCCGGCGCTGGAGAAAATGTGCCTCATGCTCACCAGGAAACCCGCCATGTTCCAGTCCCCTATCGAGCGGGTATCGCCCACGAGTTTCCCGTCTTCCCGCCGGGTGACGACTATGGTTCCCCGGCGGTAGATCTTGCAGAGCCTGCTGGCCAGGGTTCCACCCATGCCGCAGGGAACGTCTTCCATGTAGACCAGGACCATCCCCAGGGCGTCGGCCTCGGAGTCCTTGCGTTGAATCGCCATGGTGACGATATCGCTAAGGGCCTTGCCCCGCTCTTCACTGTTCAGCTTCATCTCCTCCCAGAAACGGGAGCACCATGCGGCGTCGTAGCTGGACATGAAGTCTATCATGGAGGAAATGCCTGAATGGTCGCCTTTCCCTATGGTGCTGGTGATCTTCTGGCGGACCATTGCGCCGGTCCAGGCGTGCTTCCTGCAGGGCCAGTTCTCCATGAGGAGCTTAAGCCCTTCGGTAAGCTTCGATTCCCTGATGAAAGAGAAGCAGTGGAGCAGATAGCGGTTCCACTCGGTGAAGGGAACCCTGTCGCTGACCGTGCCCAGGGCAACCGCGGCCAGCAGCTGGGGGTCATTCTCCCACTTGGGGAAGATGTGCACCAGGGCTCCGTACAGGACTCCGCAGCCCGCAAGGTCGGCGGCCGGGCCGCCGGTAACCTGGGGATTCACCATTCCGTGGGATTCGGGGAGGGGGGGATTCAGGGTGTGATGGTCGGTGATCACTATCCTCGCGCCGTGGTCACGGGCCCACTTGACCCCTTCCACGGCGCTGCAGCCGTAGTCCACGGTGAGGAGAAGGTCGCCGGGCTCGAGTATGCCCTTAAGACGGCCGGGTCTGATGCCGTAGGTCTCGATGTCCCTTCTGGGGATGATGGGGACCACATGGAAGTTCTCGTTCCTGAGTATCCTCAGGCCGATGAATATTCCTGTAACGCCGTCCATGTCGTCGTGGCCGTAGAGGACGATCTTGCCGCCGTTCTTCTTGACGGCTTCCAGTTCATCCCTCAGGATGTTCAGGTCGGGGAGGATGCGGTTCCACTTCGGCTTGGCGGGGAGCCAAATCTTCACAGGATCTTCCGCATCGGGAAATCTGCTTCTGAGTACCCTGGTTGCCAGGGAACTCAAACGGGTGCGTTTCATGATGCGTTCGCAGTCTAGGGTTCCCAGGCGTGCCATTAATTCACTTTCCGTTGTTTATTTGCGCTATAAATTTGTATTCTTCAACCGTGTAAGATTGCAGGGAATGCCCCCGCCGTCAACGGAAAACAAATCCATTCCCATTCAGTTGATGGAGTCCTCCAGGTCATCGATCTCTTCCCTGGCGCCTTCCCGATACTCCTCCATCTGCCTGAGAGCTTCGTCGTCTTCGGTATATCTGAGCCTCTCGTAGGGATCGAGTTCCGTCCGGTTCAGGAAGGGGCCTACGGTTATCTGAACGCCAAGGGAGAACTTCGGTGTCTGCATTACATCGGTGACTGACTCCGTGGAGTCGGAGGATACGAACAGGTGTTCCAGCTCCGACGCCGCCGCCATGACCGTTACATTTCTGTTGATCCTGTAGAGACCACCGATGTTGAGGTCGCGCCCGTCCCACTCCAGCATTATCTCGCTTTCCATGGTGGGGTGGAACATCACGCTTCCGAAAAGCCCGGGCACCGGGTTCTCCAGCCCGTCAACGGCTTCGCTGGACTGCTGGAACCTGCCTGTGCCATAACCGATATTGACACAAACGGGAATCGATACGAAGTAGCTGAAGTCCTTCGTTAAAACACCGTAGATGCTGAAGTTCTGGGCGTTCGGGTACTGGTACAGGCTGTCGTTATCTCCTCGATAGAACTCGTAGTTCTCCTCTCCGATGAGGTTCTCCACACCCACCGCTATTCCCGGGCGGTTGATGGTTTCCATCAGTGCCAGTCCCCTTGCGGTTCCGGAGAACCCTCCCTGGCCGAGGTAGGTTCCCCCTATCTGCCCTCTGCCGAAGAGCCCCACCTCCAGGTATCCCGCTATGCTCACGTCCATGTTGGAGGAACCCGAGGAGTCTTCCAGCGAATAGGTGGTGGCTCCACCTGCGATGGCTACTTCGGTGTGCCTCAGCAGGGAGGCGGTGGGGGTATCCAGCAGACCGTAATGGGCGAAGGGAAGCCCTCCGGCCATGAGGTTGAACGCCAGTGCAGCCAGCAGGGCCGCTGAGAGTTTCATCTTTCCTCTTTCCTTCGGTGTGTACACCCTATCACTTTATCAATAATGGCGATTAGAGTTCCGACGGTCAATCTCGGGGTTGAAAACGGCTGGGAAGTGGAGGTAACTGAAAATGCGGAAGGAGGAGTTTGCTCGGTTTCGTGCTTTTCTTTGCGGTGGCGGCATTCGAGCCCCTCAGTGAATCCCCGTGGCTGTCCGGGGGCGCCGCCGCCGCTCTCTTTCCCCGCACTCATCTCTCCATACCTCTGAATCCCTCTTCCATCGGGCTTCTGCAGGGCACGGGTGTGGCGGTCGCAGCCTCCCGGCCCTTCGGGTTCCAGGAGCTTGACCGCACCGCCGCCGCAGGCGGTGTCACCGGGGAGAGGTACGCCCTGGGCGGCTTTCTGAGCTACTCCGGCCGGGAGGGCTATTCCGAGGCAACCGCAACCGCCGCCGGGGCCGCGAATATCTTCCCCGGCGCGGTGGGGGGAGTTTCCGTTTCGATTCACAGGCTTTCCATAGAGGGTTTCGGCGGATCCACCGACCTTTCCGCCGACATAGGCATCACCGCCAGGCCGATCACAGGTGTTTTCCTCGGGGCCTCCTGCAGGGGGCTTTTCAGCACTTCGCCGGCGAACGACGGCATGGGGGCCGTTCCAAGAACGGTATCGGTCTCTTCCGGGGTATGTCCCGCTGAGGGGGTTCTCATCGCCGCCGGAGCGGCAATGCACCAGTATTCCGGTGAAGAGTTCACCCTGACCACTTCCGTGGAGCCGTTTCCGGGGATAACCCTCTCCGCCTCCCTGAACTCCCCTCCATCAAGGGTGGGTTTCGCCGCCGAGATCAGCGTTGCTCCCGGCGCCCTTCAATACGGTTACACCACCCATCCCGACCTTCCCGCGGGGCACACGGTTTGTCTGGGTTACGGCAACGCCCGCTTCGTTCCAGAGCCTCTGTTCCTTCAGAACGGGCCTGATGAAACTGAAAACGGGGTCCCGTTCCCGGTGAATGTCAACCAGGCCACCCCGGCAATGCTCCAGGAAATACCGGGAATAGGCCCGGCAAAGGCCTCGGCAATAGTGAATCACATCGAGACCGCCGGTCCCCTCCAGTCCCTTGACGAGCTTGTGGAAGTGCCGGGGATAGGCCCCGCTACCCTTGAGAGGATAAGGCCTTATCTTACCATATGATCTCAATCCTTCTAATGCTGATCACGCTTCAGATCTCCGGGGATACAAGGATCCGGGGCGAGTTCTCTTTTCCCGAGCCCCGGGGCTGCGCCGAGGGGTACTGGGCTGGAAGCAGCATGGCATTCTATCAGAGGCTGCTCCTCTCATCGGGCAAATGGAGCGCCGTTATCCTCACCGAGAAAGACCCGGGGGAGGATTGGGGAGACCTTATCGCCGGAGGTGCGGGTTACCATGACCCCGGCGGGGTCACCGCAGCTGCCGGCGCACTGAGGGTTCAGTTCGCCAGGGGGCTTCTGCTTAGCAACTCGGGTTCATGGGGTTCCACCGATCCCCTGGCACTCTCCAAACCCGGTTCCTGGAGGATGCGGATAGAACCGGCGGAAAGCCCCGGTCTCTCCGACGCCCGTCCCCTTATCGGGGCTGGTGCACTGGTCCCCGCCGGGGGATTCAGGCTGGCCGCGGTGTTCAGCCGCTCAGGTCTGGATACAGGCAGTTCCGGGCTTCACAGGTCGCCCTTTGAGATCGAGTCCAGCGGTTCGGTCACAAGGACTCTGGGAGCCTTCAGGGCGGGGCGTGGCCCAGTGGGTCTCTCCTTCGCCGCCGTCTCGGACGAAAACGACTCTTCAAGAGTCTCGACCGCCGGTCTTGGGGCAGACCTTCTCCTTCAGGGTGAGGAAGCCCTCCTTAACGCCGAGTTCGCAACCGACCTCGACTCCGTGAACAATTTCGTGGTTTCAGCTTCCAGGGGAGGTCCCGGGCTCCGCCACGGCATTACCGTCAGCAGGAACTTCGGCGAACTCCCCGGGACCTGGGGAGGGCAGGGAACTGAGCATCTGCTGGGAACCGGCTACGGAACCAGGTGGAAGCCCCGGGATCGTCTGGCTCTGGAGGCGGGTGTGCTCTATCTCCGCAGAACCGACGACGACAGGCTGCGAACGGGGATACAGCTTACGGAAACCCCAGGAAACCGCACGGAGTTCAGCCAGAGGATCAGCCACACCTGGACACCTGAGGAGGAGACGCTCTCCGGCCGGGCATCTTTCCGCTGGACTCCTTCACCGGGAGTTACCCTGAGCCTTAAGGTGCCCTTTTCCGTCTACCGGGGGTCGGGCATCGGAGAGGAGGGCTTCGGCGCCGAGGTCAGGCTTCGTCACAGAACGGGCAGGCGTTTCGAATACGGGCTCTCCGCCGCCGGCTGCAGCACCGACGGCTGGAACAGCAGGGTTTACGCGTACTCCCTCTCATTTCCCGGTGAGTTCGGAAGCACCGCCATGTACGGAAAGGCTTTTCTTCTTCAGGCTTCCGCAACGGTGAACCTCTCCCCTGATGCGGTACTCAGGGCCAGGGGAAGCTGGTATTGTAGAGAGGGTGAGGAGGTTCTGGGAAGCGGCTGGGAGGAAACCGAAGGTCCATCCAGAACCACCCTGGGCGTTCAGCTCGACTGGAGTTTCCAGTAACCGGCATAGGAAGGAAGGCAGCGAATGAGACCCTCGTGGGATCAGTACTTTTTGAAGCTGGCCATGCTTGCAAGCGAAAGGGCAACTTGCCCCCGGATGCACTGCGGGTGCGTGATAGTACGCAACAAGAACGTTCTGGCAACAGGGTACAACGGTTCCCTCCCCGGCCTGCCCCATTGCGACGATGTGGGCTGCCTGGTGGTGGACAACCACTGCATAAGAACGAATCACGCGGAAATGAACGCGATTACCCAGGCTGCGAGGAACGGAGTCTCAATCGAGGGGGCAACCGCCTATGTGACCAACATGCCCTGCACCACCTGCGCGAAGGCCCTGATCGGCGCTGGGATACGCAGAGTGGTGGTTTTCAGCGACTATCATTCCACACATGCAGAGGCTTTCTTCAAAGAGGCCGACGTTCGCCTCTACAGGCAGGACATGCCCGACAAGACCATCAACTACGATCTGGAAAGTTTCTCCAGCGCCAGGAAGTTCGGTGTCAGTGAACGAAAGCCTTGATGAAGGCCCAGGTGTTCTGACCGAAACCGTCGGAGAAAACGCTGTTCTTTTCTCCCGGAGTGCCCAGGTCGCCGTTGCCGTAGGCGTACAGGCTGTGCTGCCAGCTGTCGCGGTCGTTGGCTGACCAGCCCGGGTTCACCCTTTCCAGGGAAGCCCCCGGCTGTATGTCCCAGGAGGAGTTCCAGCTGAGGAACTCCTGGCTTTCCAGCCTCTGGTCCTCAAGCAGAAGGCTGCCCGTGGGGGAAAGGGAGAAGCCGCTCCAGACCGCCTGGGGTGTATAACCGCCGTTCTCCTCCTCTATGGATGACGCCCCTATGAGAACATAGCCCTGGGGAGGTACCAGTATGGTGGAGAACTCGATGGTCTGACCTGACTGGTTCTCTATTCTCCAGCCGGAAAGATTTATCCAGCTTCCGCTGTTGTTGTAAAGCTCTATCCACTGACCGGCAGCCGTTGTGGAAGAGTAAAGCGGATCTATCATTATTTCGTTGATGACCAGGCCCCCGCCGTCGGGGTACTCGGTTATGGGCGCATACGACCCCGAGAGGACGCAGATAAGAAGTAACACCAACTTTCGCCCTCCTTTCTACCTTTTCACATGAAAGCATAGAGCCCCGACGGCAACAGGTCAAGTGCTATCGCCTTGAGATCGAGACAGGTCCCGGGATCCCTGTCAGCCGGAACTCCCAGTTCCCGCCCACTGTTGCCGGGGTGTTCATCCGGGCGCTGGACCCCAGTTCAAGAATGTCCTGCACCGGGATAACGGCAAGTTGAGCAGGTGAATCCAGGGCCATCCGGATCAGCTCCTTTACTGAAGCGACGCCCAGCTCATTGCCTCTGGAGGTTATCCACCCCAGGGAAGTGTCATTGTCATGGGTCCCGGTGTAAACCACCGTATCGGATGGAACTGCCGCAGGGTCGAATGAGGGGTCCTCAAGGGCGAACTGAAGCACAGTCATTCCAGGGAAACCGCAATTCCTCCTGAGTTCACGCACTTCCTCCGTTATCATCCCCAGGTCCTCGGCTACCACAGGGAGGGGGCCAAGCTCACCCTCCACCGCGGAGAAAAAACTTTCGCCGGGGCCTGGTACCCATCTTCCTTCACGGGCAGTCTCAGCCCCTGCGGGAACCTCCCAGTAGCTTTCGAAACCCCGGAAGTGGTCTATCCTCACATAGTGGAAGAGCTCCATGGCACGGCGAAGCCTGCAGGTCCACCACCTGTGCCCGGTGGCCGCGCTCCGCTCCCAGTCATAGACCGGGTTTCCCCATAACTGTCCGGTGGAGCTGAAGTAGTCCGGTGGCACACCGGCCAGGAAGGCGGGTGCCCCATCTTCATCAAGCTTGAAGATGGACCTGTTGTAGAAAACGTCGGAGGAATCATGGGCGGCGTATATGGGCAGGTCACCCAGAAGGGATACCCCCAGGGATTCGCAGTGCTTTCTCAGCGAAAGCCACTGCTCCTCCAGGAGGAACTGTATCATGGCAGTTGTTTCACCCCCGGTCTCGAAGGAGGGCGCACGGTTGGTCCAGAGGTTCCATGGCCGCTCGCCGTTTGCGGTTTTCCTGGAGGAGAATGTACGCCATTCCTTAACCCATCTTCGTTCAAGGAAATCCACGAACCCCGGCGGGGGATCATTCAGTGCCCTGGAGGCGGCCCTGGAAAGAAGCAGATGCCTCTCCGCAAGAGCATGGTGGTCAATGGAAGGTCCGGCTGGTCTCCTGGCTCCGGCGACCTCCTTCCTGCTGAGATAACCCGCTTCGAACAGTTTCTCAGGAGAAAGAAGCAGGGGATTGATGGCAAAGGTGGAGAGGGTCTGGTAGGGGGAGCCGGCGTAGACAGGAGGAGAGAGGGGCAGCACCTGCCAGACCGTAGCGCCCGATCCGGCTGCCCAGGAGGCGAAGGCTTCCGCCTCGGAGCCCAGTGTGCCGATCCCCCAGGGGCCGGGAAGTGATGTGGGATGGAGCAGGATCCCGGTTTCCCTTCTGAAAAGCACCTGCCACCTCCTTTTCGCCGGGTAAGATAACAGAAAGGGCAGGGAAGGGTAATAGTTTAGCGCCGGTGCCCGAGGGACACCGGCGCCTTAAGGAAGGAAGGTGTCAAAGAAGCCTTTTTCCCCGCACGCCATTACGCGGCTCCTTTGACGAAGAGAGTATACATATACGCTAGAAGAATGTCAAGGCATATATATATAACCAATTCGCCATCCATTCTTAATTAGCTTATAAGCATGGAGTAGAACTAGTTAGATCTTTCTTTCCAGGTTATGTCTATATGTGAGGGGACCACAGGGAAGTCTACCTGATTCCTCACCGTGGTGTAATTCAGGGGGTTCAGGTCCCTGCGCCTGAAAAGGTCGGCTATGATGTCGCCGTAGTTTGGAACTCCCTCCAAGGTGTTCAGTTCCACGGTTGGCTTCACCTGGAAGCATGGCTTTACGGGCAGTATGGATTCGGCGGTCCCAATGACATTCTCATTATAGGAGTCGGTTTCATCAAGAATAGAGGATACTATCCTTGGCGCGAACCTGCCCTCCTCCACTTCGGAGGTTGGCAGAATGATGTCGGTGGCAGCGGAATGGCACGGGGTGATAACCTTGGCTGAGGTGCTGCCGTCCCTGTGCATGTAGAAGTCGTTGAGTTCCAGCACCTCGGCGAACACAAGGTCCATAAGACCGGCATTGCCCGTCTGCAGGGGAAAGATCTCCTCGATGCTGTCCACGAAACGGGAGCTGGATTTCAGGGTGGGAAGGGAGCAGCTGCAGAAGGGGGAGTAATAGGGAAGATCGCAGTTCTCCTGCTCCATGAGTGGTTTGCTTGTCGGGGCCTGGGCCTGCTCGGAGAACTCGCTGAAAAGCCTGGGCTTAACATAGAACCACGGGATATCGGGCCTGTTCCTTCTGAGACCGAAGGAACCCTTCAGGATGGTAAGCTTCCAGGAATCCACCCTGCCGTTGGGCTCGAAGAGCGTTATGGTAAGCCTGGTGCGAGCTTCAAGGCCGTAGAGGAAGCGATTTCCTGTGAAGGCCAGCTTCCTGTGGTCGGCGGATGCCTGCTCCATGCCCTCGCTGGAATAGGCCAGGAGCATCATCTCCATGCTTGGGCGATCCCCGGCGTGAAGATCCACCAGCTCCTCGAACTGGTCGAAATATTCTTCCGCCGTCTCAAGGAGCTCGTCAGGAACCCCCTTGGAGGAAGCAGCCCTGAGGAAGCCCTTGAAAGCCGCTTTCCTGGGAATGTGCTTTACTGAGAGGAAGGAGTCGTCCACTTCGTGGAGCTTGTATATGTTCCAGCCGATCATGCGGTCTATTCCCAGTGTTCTGTATACATCCCTTGGCTGCTGAAGATCCCCGGGAAGAGCCATCAGTATGTCGGTAACCGCCTTTTTCAGCCCTGTGAGGCACCGGTGAGCCTGCTGGCCGAGGAGCGAAGATTTCAATCAGACCCCCTTCTGAAGTTCTGATAAGATAATATATATATATCTTTCCGGGTACCTCTCTCTCATATGATCCCCATAAGAGCCTTTCTCTGGTTCGCATGATCTTTCCCTGCGGGGGGATTGACCTCGGCTGCAGAACTTAACCTATTAAGCCGGAAAGGGAGGGCTCATTGAAATTACGGTGCGCGTTTATCCCTGCTGTGCTGGCATTTCCGATATACCTTACCGCCGGCGCACCGCATATCATGTGGACATCAGGTTTCCCCTCCGCCGGAGAGTCCGCCGCGTGGGATTGCGTGGAAACTCCCGACGGCGGTTACATCTCCGTTGGTGAGGCCTGGACCGGGAACGGCGGCACCTCACTGAACATTGCGGCGTTCAGGGAGGATGGGACCGTTCTCTGGGAGAGGACGCCGATGTTCATGGGAGTTTCCGTGGGTTACAGGATACTCCCATGCGCCGAAGGCTATCTGATCTGCGGCTCCATGTGCGATTCGGTGAGTTCAGACGGATTCCTGATGAAGATAGACACACAGGGAAACACTCTCTGGACGGCGAGCGCCGGCTATGAAGGCGATGATTGCTTCAGGGACATGTGCATCCGCCCCGACGGCGGAACGATAGCCGTGGGTCATTCCTTCAACGACGAGACCAGGGACAGGGAAGCCTTCGCGGTGTGTTTTTCCGATTCGGGAGCAGTCATATGGAGAAAGAGGTTCGTGGAGGCTGCTTACCAGACCGTCACAGCGATAGCCCCCGACGCCGAGGGTAGCGGGGACTACCTCCTCACAGGCACCGACGGCTCCGATGTCTTCCTCATGAAGATAAACGACGAGGGTGAGTGGCAGTGGAAAACCAAGTACTTCCAGGAAGGGGTTCAGAGCGGTTCCGGCATCCTGTGCGTACCCGGCGGCGGATACCTTGTGACAGGTTCCTCCAGGATAGAGCAGCAGTTCTCCGATGCTCTCATGGTTTTCTTCGACCAGCAGGGAGTGGTTCTTTCAGATCTGACATGGGGCGAAGCCGGTCCCGACATTGCATACATGGTTATGGAAGCATCACCTGCAGGTTTCGTCATCCTGACCAACACCAACAGCGGAGACGGCAGGGGTTACCGACCCAGGCTTCTCAGGTTCGATCCATGGTTCTCGAAGCTCTGGGACATTGAAATTGCCGATCATGAAGCTCTGTGCTATTCAATCCGGAGCACCACCGACGGGGGCTTCATCATCTCAGGCAAGAAAGCCTCCACAGACAGCACCGCCACATTTACATCTTATCTGGTGAAGCTATCCCCCGAGGATCTCCTCAACTGGGAGTGATGAGAGAATCCAGCTTACTGATCATCTCCGAAGCACCTGCGAACACTTCGCCAGGCCCCTTCGCCGTCATGTAGGCCGGGGTGGTGACCACCATCATGTCGGGATCTGCAACGGCCTCGGCTGCGGAGCATTCCACATGCCTGCAGCCCATCTCCTCTATCAGGGCTGCGGTCTCCCTGTGGGATCCGATGGTTACCACAGACCCCGGGAGGCAGCGGGCAACTAGAACCGGTGCGATGCACATGGCTGCCAAAGGCTTGCCTGCGGAGTGCGCCCTTTTCAGGAAATCAAGCACCACAGGAAGGGCTTCGCAGCTGGAGCCCTTTACAGCGAAGTCACACAGGGTGACGGCAGCACCAAGCCCCCCCGGGATAACCACCGCATCCACCTCGTCCGCAAGGTCGGCTCTCAGAGGGGATATTTTCCCCCTGGCTATTCGCGCCGCTTCCTGAAGTGCCATTCTGGGTTCATCGGATACGCCGCTGAGGTAGTTCACCGTTTTCCCCTGCTGGATATCCGGAGCTGTGAACACAACTTGCCAGCCAGCTCTGTCCAGGGCGATCAGAGCGGCAACGGTCTCATGAATCTCTGATCCGTCCATGTTGCCGCAGCCGGAAAGAAGAACGGCGGCTTTCTTCATCTCTTCCTCCTTCTCTCCCCAAGGACCACTTTCATCCGGTATTGGATATGTTAACATAAGAAGACCCATGAACGGGAGGGGGTACAGTGAAAACAGTTCTGGGAGTGTTCTCCGTTGTATCGGCGGTGCTGGTATCAGGGTGCTGCTACGGTTCCATGACGGGAGCCAGGACCCTGGGCACGAACCATATGACAGTTACAGGCGCAGTGGGTCTTCCGGCATACCTGTCGGCGGATGACAGGCGTGAAGCAGGGGACACAGGCATAGACGATGTGCCTGTATCGCCCTTCGCGACCTTCCTTTCAGGTGCCACCGACAGAATAGACATCGGGGCCTTTTTCAGGGCATGGAGTATAGGCCCCATGGTCAGAGTGGGGCTCACGGATCCTTCAGCGGCTTATGCCGTTTCCCTGAACGCCGGGGCGGGATATGCAATTCCAGCCAAGCTTCTGGGAACCAGATTCGGCGCTTCAGCCGGGTATCTCCTGGGAGAGAGCCTCGAAGTCTACGGGGGATGGGACGGCGGCTACGGCCCTGATGTCATCAACATCCCCCAGGACGGGGACGGCCACGATGACTGGGACCAGGTGGAGAACACCTTCTACCACTCCCTGAACTGCGGCCTTCTCTATACCCTCCCCGGCTCAGGCGAGAAATGGATACCGGAAGCCGTTGGATTCGAGTTCGCCCTGCCCCTGGACCTTTCCCGGGATCTGGTGCTGTTCAGCGCAGGGGTCACATACTGAAAGACCCGGCGACCGAAGCCGCCGGGCCTGAAAGCTGAGGAGCAGATCTAGAAGGCTGTCTTGATTCCAGCCCAGGTTGACCTGTTCAGGCTCACGAAATCCTCTGGAACCATTATCGTTGCGCCGTCGGGGGCGGTAACCGTCAGGTCGTCGATCCAGACGATATCGCCGGGGACCGAGTATGTGCGAACCTCGATAACCAGGCCTGTGTGGCCGTCGACAACCGTCCACTCGTACTCCGCCATGCCCCAGCCCTCTCCGGTGCCGTAGTCGTCCTGTCCTCCTGCGCTGCCGTCGTAGCCGTTGATGTCGCCGGGATCGTCGTTCCAGTGCCCCCAGATCCTGCATGAAGGAGCAGCTGAGGGAGTTACGTCGTACCTCCAGAATGATGCGGCAACGGTGTCGCCATCGTCGAGGCCTGTTATCCATGCAACGAACGCCTGGGGAGTTCCGGAAGCCTGGTTGTCCTCGAGTTTGAGGCTCTGGCTGCCGGAATAGACCGGATCGGTGTCAATTGAAGCGATGATGTCGCCGTATGAGCCCAGTATCGTGTCCGTTCCCTCCCAGCCGCATGTGGCTGTGGCGGCCATGGCGGCCAGGGGCAGTGCAACTAAAATCATGAGTAATTTCATCGGTGACTCCTGTCATATATTAAAAGTGTCAGCGAACTTCGACCGTCGAAGCCTAACTGAAAAATATACCCGGTTTGTTAAGACTGTGTTAGTGGGGTATCAGATGACTGGCTATGCCGATATGCACGTACACACTTCCTCGTCGCCGGACGCGGACGTTCCCGCAGCCGAGCTTCTGGAGATGGCCGCCGGGGCCGGAGTGTCCAGGGTGGGGTTCGTCGCCCATCTGGATATTCACCCCGACGACTTCTGCCATGGAGGTTTCAGTGAACCGGAGTATCTGTCGGAACTGAACCATGCCTCTGAGAACAGAGAGGTTCATCTGCTCAGGGGGTTGGAGATAGGTGAGCCCCACAGGTTCATGGATGATGCGGAGAAGATGTTTTCCAGGGAAGAATACGATTTCATCATCGGAGCTCTTCACTGGCTGGAAGACAGGATGATCCTGGATCAGGAACCCTTCATGGAAGGAGATCCCTTCTCCCTGGTGGAAAGATACTATCTTGAGACCCTGGATATCCTCGAAGCCGGGAGGATCAGCATACTGGCCCACCCGGGCATTTTCAGAAGGGGAATGGCCAGGGCAGGTCTCGATTGCGGATTCAGTGAAACGGAACTCTTCCCCGCCCTCATTGAAGAGGTTCTGCGAAAGGCCATCTCAAGGGATGTAGCCCTGGAGGTTAACACAGCGGGGCTCCGGAGACCAGAGAGCACCACTTACCCGGTTCCTTCGGTACTCCATCTGTACAGGCGCCTTGGAGGAAGGATGATCACACTGGGTTCCGATACGCACCGCAGGGACAATGCCTTCTTCGGCCTGGATAGGGGCGCGGCGCTCCTGGAGGAATGCGGCTTCACCGAGTACGGCTTCTTTCAGCGGTACGAGTACCGGTCGTGCCCTTTACATTCACTTCTTGATTAAATCATAATCAATATGGCGGTTGAGCACCGTCGGGCAAACCGGAAGAGATTCCGGGACGCAAAGCCACGGGTCCCAGCCCGCGCATGGGGAAGCGGGAAGGACAGCCGGGTTGCCGTTTGACAAACGCAAACCGGAAGAGATTCCGGGACGCAAAGCCACGGATCCCAGCCCCGAAAGGGGAAGGATGGCCGGGTTACCTGACGCCCTGCTCAGGCAGGGGATTGGAGGTGCTCACATGAAGAAGCTTGTGGTGCTGACAACGCTGCTTCTTCCTGCGGTTCTGCTGGCTTCGGTAACGGAGACAGCAATTCCGTCCACCACCGAGGCCTATCTCGCCCAGGCGGATAGCGCCATGGAGGATGGAGACTTTGACGCTGCGCTTCTTCTTTATGAAGAGGCAGTAGAGAGAGATCCCCACTCTCGGGCCGCTCTTTCCGGAAGGCTCATTGCCTTTTCCAGAGCCGGCGGCCATGGGTCAACCATCGCGGTGGCCGGTCTGAACTGAGCTGGAGGTCCCGGTCGGCGGGGCTCCCGCCGACCGGGGCCGACCCCGATCAACCGGTCTCAGAAAACGGATGTCGAGCGATATTGAATACTGATTCCAGCCAGGTGCGGGATACTGCCGCTCCTTTCAGCCCTTCCAGGCAGACATGGCTGCTGATAGTTATGCTGACTCTGCTGAACATGTACCTTTTCATGTATCATCCCAGGTCAATTCGTTTCACCGTGCTCGCCTTTCCTTTCCTTCTTGCCGGACTGTACCTGCTTAAAGACCTTCGCTCATGGGCATTGATGCTTCCCATAGCGGTAACGTTCGGGAACAAGGCAATTGAGTACGGTCAGTTTTACACCTCACCCGCAACGCTGGCGATTATCCTGGTATTCTTCGCTTTTGCCGTTCACAGGCTGGCGGGATTCAGGGATAACCCTCCCTTTCCGATACCCTTCAAGTTAGTGGGTCTTGCCTATCTTGCGCAGCTGGCTTCGGTGTTCGCAACCCTGTATCATCACGACAATCTCTTCTGGAACGTAATACGCGAGGGACACAAGCATTTCCTTGGAGCCCTGCTTCTACCGGTGGTCTACTTCTGGTTCGGCAGGGGGGAATGGCTTGAGAGGTTCCTCAAGGTTCTGGTACTGATGCTCTTCATCATGTGTCTCTACGGGATCTACCAGTACACCTCGGGTACCCTGGACAACCTGGGTGACCTGGCATCGGGCTTCGATCTCGCAGGAAGGGTTTACTCCACCATTGCAGGAGGGCCGAACTCCTACTCCGGTGTCCTGGAACTTCTGGTTCCTTCCACGCTGGCGGCATCGTTCTTCTTCAGGGAGAGATTCTGGAAGGGGCTTGCGGTAATCACCACCATACTCGGCATTCTTAACACACTTTACACCTTCTCCAGGGGGGGGTTCCTCACGGTGACCGGCGCTTGCCTGGTGTATCTCATTTTCCGCTACAGGAAAAGGATCTGGGTTCCCATCCTCTCGTTCCTGGTGTTCTTCGGCTTCGTGTCATCCAACTCAGGTGAGTTCGAAAGGCAGCTCACGGTCTTCAGCGACCCCAGGGAGCTCATGCTGGACACGAGCCTTCTTCACAGATACGTATCATACATGGGATTCATCGAAGAGATGGAGAAAGACCCCCTTGAAGGGATAGGCTGGGGCGGTGTCGAGTACTACCATGGAAGGACTGCTCTTTACGGGTTCTGGGAAGTGCGCCACATGGACAGCGTGGACAAGATCAACAGGTTCGGCGGTCTGAACTCGCTTATACTCGAGATGCCCCTGAAGGGGGGAGCCCTTTCGGCCCTGTCGCTGCTCCTTGTGGTTTCAGGGGGATGCATTGCAGCGGCAAGGACCCTTCGCAACAGAAAAACGGTTCAGCTGGGTTTCGGTTTCGTCTGCGGTCTGGCGGGTTTCGGCGTTCACCAGCTCTTCGACAACCTCATACCCTGGCCCCAGACCGGAGCTTTCTTCTGGATTATTTTCGCCCTGCTCACGGCCATGGCATTCCCTTGTTGCATGAAGGAAGAGTATTAACTATAGATTTCGGACATCGTTCAAATAGGGGGAGTCAATTCTGATCGCATTTCTCGGGTATCTTTTCGTGGTGTCCGTGGGGCTCATTCTCGTTCCCATGGTTTTCTACCCTCTCTTCATGCTTCTCCTGGGAACCCTGGCCGGGCGGAGGTTCAAGGGCTCCTTTGAGGAGTATCCCATGGTTTCGGTCATGGTTGCCGCCAGGAACGAAGAAAAATGCATAGCGAACAGGATACGGAACCTTCTTGAGCAGGACTATCCCAGGAACAGATATGAGATACTTGTTGCTTCCGATGTTTCTACGGATTCAACGGACTCCATCGTGAAGTCCTTTTCCGATGAAAGGGTGCGGTTCCTCCGTTCCGAGGAGAGGCTGGGGAAATCCGCCCTAATGGTGGAACTCTCCAAACTGGCCAGAGGGGAGATACTGGTATTCACCGATGCCAACACCGAGTTCCGGACCAACACCGTACGGGAACTGGTTGAGCCGTTCGCCGACCCAAGGGTAGGCTGTGTCGACGGCAGCAAGCAGAACAGCCTTAACAATGTAACATGCGAGTCCATTTACTGGCGCTATGAACAGATGCTCAAGGCCCTTGGCAGCCGTGTAGGCGCGGTACTCGGAGCAACCGGAGCGGTGTTTTCCGTGAGGAAGTCCCTGTATGACCCTCCTGATCCCTCCAGAGCTGACGATTTCGAGACGGCCGTAACCACCAGGGTGAAGGGATTCATGTGTGTCTACAATCCTGAGGCCGTTGCAGCGGAGCCCACGCCGGACAATTCCAGCCAGTACCACAGGCTTGTGAGGATCGTGAGCTGGATGATGGGCTCGGCATTCAGTCTGATGGGGAAAGCTCTGAAAAGGGGCAGGATCGGTCTTTTTTCCCAGTTGGCAATTCACAAGGTGCTGCGCTGGAACATGGGCATTTTCGCAATAACCGCCTCCCTGGCAGGGATATTCCTCGGTTTCGCCGATTCATTGACGAACCCTCTTTTCCTGTCCGTGGTTATATTCAACCTTCTGGCACTTGCCGGGAAACTCATGAAGGGGTCAATGCCCTACGCACTGAAGCTTCCCTATTTTTTCTGGCTCATGTGCTCAGCTTCCCTGATGGGTGTTTTCAAGGCCCTGACCGCCAGATCGGAAGCGATCTGGGATCACAGCGCCAGATAGCGCAGCAAGGAGGTTTTCTTGGTTCTTTTCGGATATGCGGCGGTGCTGTCACTTCTGGCCGTTCCTCTGGGTATGGGATCCGACTTTACCGGTCTTGACGGGGATTTTCAGCTTACCTCCGCGGATTACTTCGATCCCGAAGAATACCAGGTTGGTTATGGAGACAACATATGGATATCTTTCCCCGGCGGAGTACCCTTCGCCAGGTCGGAGGAGTCCATTTCCACAATAGTGCTCCCGGTGGGGCTCGACGGTTTCCTCAGTGTGCCCGGAATGCCTCCGGTGATTGTGGACGGGCTGAACCTTGCTGAGCTGCAGGCCATAATAGAGCAGATGGTCAGGGGCAGCTACGGAAGCTTCGCCGTGACTTCCGGACTGGCCCGTTCCGCTAATTTCGAGATCCCGGTCACCGGGCAGGTAAGCAGCCCGGGAATGATAACGGTGAACGGGCTTACGAGGCTCAGTGAAGCCATTGAAGAAGCCGGTGGCGCTACCGCCACCGCTGCCTTGTCCCGCGTACTGATAATCACTCTGGAAGGTGACTCCTCTTTCTATGATCTCAATGATTTCACAATGCACGGGAACCTGTCCTCCAACCCACTCATGCACAGGAACACCAGGATTCACCTGTATCCTTCCAGGGGAAGCATAGTCATCGAGGGAGCCCTTACCTCCGGCGCGATCATGGAGATGGAGACCGAGGTCATGGAGCAGTCCCGGGACATCCTGCCATTCAGGCGGGTCATCCTCGAGTATGTCGAGGGAGAGACAGCCGCCTCGGCCATTCAGAGGGCCGGGGGGATAAGCCAGGAGAGTGACCTCCAGTCCCTGTTCGTTTCCAGGCGGAGCACCTGTTCAGATGACGCGGTTATTCCCTTTGAGATGACTGACATCGATGGGGCCGGTTCTTCCGGTTCGCCCATTCTGCTTCCCGGAGACAGGATAGTGGTTCCCTTCTCCAACAGGTACGTCAGCGTAGTGGGGCAGGTAATGAAGCCCACACCCGTTCCCTACTCCCCCGGTATGCCGGTTTCCTACTACATCGGGATGGCCGGCGGTTTCAACTCCGCTGCCAGGAGGGGATCCCTCAGGATCATCGATCCCAGCGGCGAAAGTACCGATGCTGAACTTGACGATGTCGTACCCCCGGGGGTGATGATAGAGGTCCCCAGGGTTCCCGTGCAGTTCTGGCAGGAGTACCTCGCCATCCTCACAGGAGTTGCAACCGTTATCATTTCATATCAGAGCATAACCAACTGAACTAGGGGATCAGATGAGCAACAAGGCCACCAGTTTTCTGTACGTTCTGCTGAAGAACAGAAAATTCGTAGTAAGAACACTGCTGATAGTCATGGCCATAACCGTGGGCATCACATATCTGCTCCCCAAGAGCTACACGGTGAAGACGGTGATACTACCCCCGGAGGAACCCGCCTCCCCGGGTCTTAACATCGGCGGACTGTCCCTGGGGGACTTTGCCGGTTTCTTCAGTGGAGGAATGGGCTATTCCCTTCCACTTATGACCACCCTTTCCGATGTTTACTCCGAGATACTCAACAGTAGAACACTCATCGACAATGTTATAGAGAGCACCGGCTATGCCGATACCACGGGGATAAACGAGGACTGGGGCGATCGCCCCGAAGTGGCCATGTACAGGGCCAGACTGGAGTTCGCGAAGAACTACTCGGCACGTGTGGGTTCCGCGGGCATGATCACCATCGAGGTTACCACAAAGAATCCTCTCTACTCGGTTGAGGTTTCCGAGAGGGTCATTTTCCTCCTGGACAGCATCAATACCAGCATCACAAGGGCCAGGTTCGAGGAGAGCAGGGCTCTGACCGAGAATCAGCTGACTGCCGCCCGCGCCGCCCTTGAAGGCACCACGGCCAGGCTTCTTTCATTCGAGGGGGAGTACGGTACCATCATGCCCGAGGAGGAGATCACCGAACTGATGTCCGTCCTCGCCGAGATGAAGGGCAGGTACATAGAGACGACCCTGATGGCCAACGCCATCCGCAACGGCATAAGGTATGGAACCACAGCCCAGATACTGGAACTGGAGACCGAAGCACAGGCTCTCAGCGAAGCCATTGCCATGATTGAATCCGGCTCCGGCACCGGAGGCGTAGACATTGGTCCGGGGCTGTCGAATCTCCCCCCCGCCCTGATCGAATATGCCAGGCTCAGGACCGATTTCGAGATGCACCTGAAGATGGTCAGCGCCCTTGAGCTTCAGGTGGAGCAGGCACGGGTGCAGGAGGACAACATAGTCAGCTCGATAAGGATACTGGACCCGCCCAGGCATCCAGGCTGGAAGAGCAAGCCCAAGAGGCTCTACATATGGATAGAGACCTTCATCATAGCTTTCCTGATGATCTGCGCCTTCCTGTTCGCCAGGGAGAGGGCCGATGAAATGAAAAGGGAGCACCCTGAAGCCTGGGAGAAGTGGAACTCACTCCTCAGGGAAATGGCAGAGGATATGAAGTTCAGGGGGAAGAAGAAAAAGGGCTAGCCCAGTATCTCCGTTCCCATTCTGACCGCAAGGGCTTCAGGCAGCCTCATCCTTCCGTCTTCCGTCTGGTGGTTCTCCACCAGCGCAGCGATGAGTCTCGGAAGCGCAAGACCCGAACCGTTCAGCGTATGCACGAACTGCGGCTTTCCGCCCCCGGCGGGCTTGAAGCGGACCGAGCCCCTTCTCGCCTGGAAGTCCCTGAAGTTGGAGACCGAGGAGACCTCGAGCCACTTTTCCTGGCCGGCTGACCATATCTCGATGTCATAGCACCTGGCGGCGGCGAAGCTCAGGTCGCCGGTGGCCAGTAAAAGTATTCTCCAGGGCAGTTCCAGTTCGTCCAGCATCCCCGTAACATGTTTTACCATCTCCATGTGGGCCTGATCAGATCTGTCAGGGTGCTCGAACCGCACCATCTCCACCTTTTCGAACTGGTGAACCCTGTTGAGCCCTCTGGTGTCCTTTCCGTAGCTTCCAGCTTCCCTGCGGAAGCAGGGGGTGTAGCCGCAGAGCCTTAGCGGAAGCTCCGACTCTTCCAGCATGGCATTCCTGTAGAGGTTGGTTATGGGAACCTCACCGGTGGGGATAAGGAAAAGCCCGTCCCTGGCGATCTCGTACATGTCGTCTTCCATCTTGGGAAGCTGAGCCGTTGCGGTCATGGAGTCCCTGTTGGCCAGGAAAGGCGGCCATACTTCCTCCATGCCGTTCTCGGTGTGGGTGTCCAGCATCCAGCTGATAAGGGTCCTCTGCAGCCTTGCGGCCCATCCTCTGAACAGTATGAAGTTGGAGCCGGTAATCTTGCCGGATTCTGCCGGGAGGAACACATTTTCCATTAGCTCCCAGTGCGGTCTGGGCTGGAACTGGAAGGAGGGCATCGTTCCGCCCTCTTCCATGACGATGTTGTTCTCTTCGCCTCCCACTGGAACATCGGCATCGGGAACGTTGGGGAAGGAGAGTTCCATTGCGTTCAGTTCCTCATCGAGGACGGAGAGCCTCTTCTCCAGGGCGGAGAGCTCCTCGCCTGTCTTCCTGCTCTCCTCAACCTCGAGGTCGGCGTTCTCACCCTGGCGCTTTTTCATGGCAACCGTTCTGGAGAGCTCGTTCCTGGTGTTCCTGAGGTTCTCCACCTGGAGCATCAGACTGCGCTTTTCCGTGTCGGCGGCTGTCCAGAGATCGAGCTTGGCCTTTTCGTTCTTGGCGGCGATGGCCTGCTCTATGAGATGGGGTTCTTTCCTGAGCCTTTTCCTGTCAAGCATTTTTCACTCCCCGGATCCTATTGAAGAATATGAGGCAGGAATATAAGAAGACCCGCCGCAGCCGCGGCAATGGAGGCGGCAAGAACCCCTGCTGCTGCGGTGTCCTTGGCCCTGCGGACCAGTTCGTGCCTCTCGGGAGCCACCCTGTCCGCAAGGAACTCAACGGCTGTGTTGAGGGCCTCAGCGGCCCAGACCATTCCAGCGGCCAGAGCGAGGACCGCCCACTCGATCAAGGTCACCTTCAGAAGAAGGCCCAGCAATATCACCGCAACCGTGGCGGCCAGATGTATCCTTGCATTGACCTGGCTCTTTACCAGGGTTCCGAGTCCCCTGAATGCATGTCCGAAGCTCTCTATCCGTTTCCTTACCATGGCGAGGCCATCATCCTTCCGCTTGTGTCGATGGAGATCATGAATCCTATCCTGTACTCCCTGTCGCCATTATCCTCGGAAAGGGAAGCTGCAAGGCCGCAGGCGGTTCCCAGCGCGGCTCCCATCACCGCGTCAGAAGGGAAATGCCTGCCGGTGTTGACCCGCGACAGACAGGTATAGAGGGCAATGGCCGCCGCGGGAACCCCTGCGGAGGGGCCATACCTGTTCCATAACACCGCTGCTGTGCAGGAAGCGCCGGCTGCGTGGGCGGAGGGAAAGCTCAGCGGGTCGGTTCCGTCGGGTCTCGTTCTGCCGGCTGCGTACTTCATGCCCGCGGTGACTCCGTATGTCCAGAAAAGACCCCGGCAGAGCTCCTCGCCGAACTCTTCCGTCCACGGGCTGTCCAGGGCCATTCCCCCTAGCCACACCCCCGCCGCTGAAGCCGGCAGGAACGGTCCGAAAAGGAAATCGTCCACCTTGTCGGCGGTGCGGAAGGGTTCACCCTGAAGGAAGCCGGTGGACCCCTCATCATTCTCCAGCTGAGCAGTGACCAGGGAGGAAATACCCCCGGCCCCCAGCAACACAAGCTGTGGTGTATCCAGGAGATTCTCCCCGGTTTCAAGGGTATTCTCCACGAGATTCCCTGCTCCAGCGGCGGATGCCAGCAGGATCACCGTCAGGGCGTTAACCCCGGTAGAACTCCTCCACCGCAGTAATGACCTCATTCCGTTCGTCCTCCCTCAGTTCGCCGAAAACAGGCAGGGAAATCGCTTTCCCGCTGCAGTCCTCGGATACCGGGAAGTCGCCCTTCCGGTATCCCAGGTGGCTGAAGCATTCCTGAAGATGAAGTGGCAGAGGATAATAGACGGCACAGCCGATCTCCCGGCTTCGCAGGTGGTTCAGAAGACCATCCCTGTCCCGGGCCATGAGGGTGTACTGGTTGAAGATGGACCATGCCCTGGGATCTATCACCGGAGTGGTAACTTCTGAGATGGAAGAGAAGGCTTCATTGTAGGCCTCCGCGTTCCGGCGCCTTCCCTGATGCCACTCCTCCAGTCGGCGGAGCTTTACTCTGAGGAAACCAGCCTGAAGCGCGTCAAGTCTGCTGTTCGTGCCCACCTCGCAATGGAGGTAGCCGCTGCCCCCGTGCTCCCTGAGACTTCTCAGCCTTTTGGCCAGGGATTCGCTGGAGGTCGTTACCATACCTCCGTCGCCCAGTGCTCCCAGGTTCTTAGAGGGGAAGAAGCTGAAGCAGCCCATGTCTCCCAGGGAGCCGGCCCGCCTGTCCCGCCATTTTGCCCCAACCGCCTGGGCGGCGTCTTCGATGACCGGCAGTTCCCAATCCCTGCAGATCGAAAGTATGGAATCCATGTTCGAGACCTGGCCGAAGATGTGCACCGGGAGCACTGCCGCCACCCTCTGCCCGGAGGGTCTGTGAACGACCCCTCTCTGGGTTATGGCGCAGTTGTCGTTGAGCCAGCCCTTGAGCCTGTCCGGGTCCATGTTGAACGTGTCCGGAAGGATGTCCACGAAAACAGGATTCCCCCCTGCGCGGACAACGGCTCCTGCGGTTGCGAAGAACGTGAAGGGAACCGTTACAACAAGCTCATCACGCTTCAGGCCGGCGGCCTGAAGGGCAAGGATCAGGGCGTCGGTCCCTGACGCGCAGCCCACTGCGTGGGAGGTACCCGAATACTCGGCGAACTCCCGTTCAAGCTCCTCCATCTCAGGCCCTTTAATGAATCTGGAAGTATCCAGAGCTTCGGAAAACACCTTCTTGAGTTCTTCCTTTATGTCTGCATGCTGTCTGTTGATGTCCAGAAGAGGTACAGGCATCTCTTTCCTTTCCCGGGGCTCAGTGAGCGCCCCTGCCCGTAAGAACCACGATAACTGTCCTTGCCAGTATCTCCAGGTCAAGGAACAGCGACTGGTTCTCTATGTACTGAAAGTCGTGTTTGAGTTTTTTCGAAACGTCTTCGACGCTGGTGTCGTATTCCAGCTTCACCTGGGCCCAGCCGGTGATCCCCGGCTTCACCGTCAGTCTCTTGTCGTAGAATGGGTAGATCGTCCTCAACTCCCGGATGATCTCCGGGCGTTCAGGCCTTGGCCCCACCACCGCCATATCGCCGGTGAGAACGTTCAGGAACTGGGGGACCTCATCTATTCTGGTTTTTCGTATGAACTTGCCTACTTTTGTTACCCGGGAGTCGTCCCTGCCCGCCCAGACGGCGCCGGTCTTTTTCTCGGCATCGCGGACCATGGAGCGGAACTTGAATATCCTGTACTCCCTGCCTCCCTCTCCCGTTCTCTTCTGCCGGTAGAAGACGCCGCCCGGGGAGTCGATCACAACAGCAAGGCTGACGGCGATCCAGATGGGCATTCCCAGGATGATCACCAAGAGGCTGATAAGATAGTCCCCTGCGGTCTTCACAAGCTTCTCCCAGAAGGAGAGCCTGTCAGGGAGAAGCTCCATGAGGGGCTGACCCAGTATCTGGGTGTTGTGCACATGACCTGCCACCACATCGAAGAGGTCCGGCAGCAGCTTCACGCGGAGGCGGTTCTGCACGGCTGGCATCATCACCGACAGCACATCGTCGTGGAAATTGGACGCTATGGTAACAAGGAGGTCGGTTATGCCCAGTTCACCGGACAGCCTGTCGATGTCCTCTATGCTCCCAAGGGGCTTCTCGAGTATGGAGGGAACGGCAACGGGATGGGGCGGGGTTATGAAACCCTTTATGCAGTAGCCCAGGGAAGGGTTTACCTCAAGATAATCAACCAGCTCCCTGGCCGGTTCTCCAAGCCCTATCACCAGAGCGTTCCGCTGAAGGACACCCCTCTTGGCCAGCCGCCTTTCGAAGAGCCTGGAGGCACACCGGGCTGCGAACACCAGTATGTTCATCAGGGTGAAGTAAATGAAGAAGACCCACCTGCCAATGGATGCCTCCGGAGTGACCAGGAAGGCGAAGAGGGAAAGGATCACGAAACCAGCGAGAACCGGCTTGAACACCATCCTGATCTCGTCGGCCCAGCTTCTGTCCCAGTGAAGCCTGTAGGCCCCGGTGGCGGCGAAGATGATCCACCAGTAAAGGATGGAGAACAGACTTCCTGCGGTGATCACCCCTACGGAGATGGTTGATACTCCGGGGAAAATACCCCATCTGAACTTTGCAAGGGCGGAGAGGTAAAGGGCGAGGAAAACCGCGGCGCCGTCGAGGATCATGCCAAGGAAGATGGCGGACTTCTTCACCTTTTCCTCCTGAACAGGTGCTTTCTGAAGGTTGAGAATGCCCGCAGGGTCCTTCTTCCCTCGGTGAAGGGATGAAGAACGCTCTGTATCGCCTTGTAAGCAAGGTAGCCGGGTCTGAGGTAGAACCTTCTTCGGGCATCGTCGCACCAGTCAACCAGGGTTTCCGCCGGGAGGCCCGGCAGGTCCACAACGCAGTTGTGGAGACCTTCCGGGGTGAGCCATTCCCTGTAGTCTTCGGTCCTGAGCCGGCCTTCCTCTGCGAAGCCATGGTAGAGCCTTGTCCCGGGGTAGGCCATCACAGGGAAGAACTGGGCGGTGTCGGGTTTCAGCTTCAGGGCCATCTTGAAGGTTTCCTCCAGGGAGTCCAGAGTTTCACCGGGATTGCCGGCCATGAAACATCCGTGAACCATTAGCCCGGCCTTCCTGGCCCTCTCGGCGAAGGCGAGGTTCTGCTCCACTGTGGTGCCCTTGCTCACATTGTTCAGTATCTGCTGGCTGCCTGACTCGTAGCCCACTATTATCATCCTGCAACCGGCTCTCTTCATGGCCTTCATGGCGTCCAGGGAGAGGTTGGCCCGGGTGTTCGCCGTCCATGGCAGCCGGTTGCCGGCTTCCCACAGGGCCCGGGACACTTCCTCGACCCGGGTGGAGTCAACACTGAAGGTGTCGTCCTCGAAAACTATCTCCTGAACCTGGGGGAAGTACTCCTGGATCTTCATGAACTCCATCGCCACATTCTCCGCGGATCTTGCCCTGTAGCCGCCCTTGTGGAGAACCTGGGGCCATACGCAGTATGAACATCTGAAGGGGCATCCCCTGCTGGTGATCATCATGACTGAAGGGTATCTGGCTGCGGCGAAGAAGTAGTTCTCCGGCTTCAGGTGTTTCCTGTAGACATCCGCGAGGAGGGGAAGGGAATCCAGGTCCTCCACCGGAGGTCTGTCAGGGGTCTTCACCTGACCGGAGCTTCCGTTGAGCCAGAGGCCGGGAACCCCGGAAAGGTCACCACCCTTTTCCAGAACGTCCGCCGTTTCGGCAATGGTGATGTCGTATTCTCCCACCGCGATACCGGTAAGGAACGGGGCCGAAAGCAGTACATCCCCGGGAAGGGCGCTGACATGCGTGCCCACCAGGAATAGAGCGCCTCCCATGGAAGAGAGGCTTTCGGCGACGGAGATATCGCTGTGTATGGAAGGTGTGCTGGTGTCGATAACGGTCATGGAAGGGGCGAAGTCCCGTATCTTCTCTAACAGGGCTGAGTCGGTTATTCCAGCAGCTGGGCAGTCAAGGAAGAGAACCTGGTGCCCGTGCCTCTCCAGCATCCCCACGGAGTAGGCCAGCCAGAAGGGCCAGTACATGGTGCCGCTCTTCACTATGGCTGGGGAGCGGGAGGACCGTGAGAACCTTCCGTTCATGAATGGAGGATTGACAACGGCAACCCTCATATTATGGCCTCGATCCTTTCCAGGAACCTGTCGGCGGTCTTCTCCCAGGTGAACATCCCGGACCGTTCACGGCCCCTCTCGCCCAGCTCAGCCAGCGTCTCGTGGGAAGCGGCCTTGAGCTCCGCCATTCCACGCATTATGTCGATAACGGAATAGGGGTCTATGAGTATACCTGTGTCACCCACCACTTCCTCGAGGGCGGTGGCCTTCGAGGCCATCACCGGAGCGCCTGTGGCCATTGCCTCCAGAGCCGGCAGACCGAAGCCCTCGTAGACGGATGGTATGAGCAGGGCGCGGCAGGTCATGTAGAGCTTACGCAGCTCTTCGTCGCTTATGTAGGTAAGGACCTTGATGTTGCTCCTGGCGGGATTGGAGTCGAGGTGCTTCCTGAAATGGCCCCATGCCCTGTCCTTCCTCACCACCATCACCAGCGGAGGGGTTGAGCGGTCCATGGCCCAGAGCCTTCCGTAGGCGGTGAGGAACCTGGGGATGTTCTTGTATCCCCGGGCATTGCCCACATAGAGGAAGAAGTCCTCCCTCTTCCTGCCGTTCTGGACGGGTTTTGTGAAGAGGGCCTGCCCTTCTCCAGTTATAAAGATCTTGTCCCCTGAGGAGTTGAACTTCCTTAGCACATCCAGCTTGGTGGCCATGGTGGGAACCGCAACGGCGCTTGCGTGGCCTATGGACCTGGAAAGGGCCCTGGTGAAGAGCATTCTGCTGAAGGCGTTCCGGATCACACTGTCCCCGAAGTAGCAGGGAAGGTTCAGAACCATGAGATCGTGCACGGTTACGATGGTGGGCACGTCCGGCTGGGGACCGGCCATGGAGAAATTGACGAATACGTCAGGAGAAAGGGAATCTATCCTTGATGCAAGCTTTTTGTTCGGTCCCCTGGCGAACCTTGAGGAGTCGTCTTCCTGAATGTTGAACCTGTGAGAGTCAAGATGGAAGGCAGCACTGCCATTCATCAGCGCAGTGATCTTCCAGTCAGGACGTTCATGGGCAATGCATCTCGATACGTTCAGGGCATACCTGCTTATTCCGTCAACGTTCTTCTGAACGGCCCTGCAGTCTAGAAGAAGATTCAGGCTCATCGGGCAAGGCCTCGACTCTTAAGTTCTTCTGTGGCTTTTTCCACCATATCGACGGCATTCTGACTAGCTACCCAGCTGCAGAGTTCTGCTACGCCGTCCTCGAACGTCTTTTCAGCCTTGAATCCCAACTCTTCCCGAGCCCTGGTAACATCGGCGTAGCAGTGCCTTATGTCGCCTGCCCGGTACTCGTTCCGCACTACGAAATCGTCCACCGGCCCGTCCAGTTCCCTGGCAATGGCCTTACCGACCTCAAGGATGGAGAGTTTTCTTCCTGTTCCGAGGTTGTACACCCGTCCGGCTGAACGGCTGCTCTGAAGGGCCTGGAAACACCCCCGGGCGATGTCCTTCACATGGATGAAATCCCTGCTCTGGCCGCCGTCCTCGAATATCACAGGAGGTTTTCCGTTAAGGAGTCTGGAAGCGAAGATAGCGCCTACTCCCGTGTAGGGATTGGAGAGGGCCTGCCTTTCTCCGTACACGTTGAAGAAACGCATTGCGGTGGTGGGGATGCCGTACGCTTCACCGATGGAGATGAAAAGTTCTTCGTGGTCCCTTTTGTTCACCGCGTAAACGCTGGTGGGATAAAGGGGTTTGCTCTCAGGGGTGGGCAGCGGATCGCAGGTTCCGCCACATGAGGGGCAGAGCATCTCCCAGTTCCTCTCTTCCAGCTGTTCTGAGGGTCTGAGCCTGGGTGTGACCTTGCCGCACTTGCCGCAGTTGTATAGCCCTTCTCCGTATATCGACATGGAGCTGGCCACCAGTATTCTCTCTATGTGGTCCCTCTGACTGACCGTTTCCTCGAGGACGGTGGCGGCTCCCATGGTGTTTATGGAAGTGTAGCGCATTATCTCGTACATGGACTGCCCTACTCCCACCGCCGCGGCGAAATGAACCAGGATATCGCAGCCTTTCAGTGCCTTTGCGAAGCTGTCGCGGTCCCTCACGTCGCCATGTATGAACTCGATCTCTCCGTTGAGGTAGTCGGGCACCTTCGCGTCGATGCCGTGCACCTGGGGATCCAGGTTGTCGTAGGCACGCACACTGTATCCGTTCTCAAGGAAAAGGTCTCCGAGGTGGGAGCCAATGAAGCCTGCTCCTCCGGTGATAAGGACCCTTTTTCCCATCGTTTCCCCCTTAGATATTGTAACGGGATGATAGTTCTCTCGTCTGTTCCTGATTCTCTGACCGTGTAAAATAACAGAAAGGGCAGTCCCCGCACACCTTGAGGAATGCTTAACCGTCTGATAGAGTGAGCGCGCGAAGGGTTTCCCGGGCACAGTTCTCCCAGGTCAGTTGCTCGGCAAGGATCTTCCTTCTCTCTTCCTGTTCCGGGGTTACTCCACGGTCAAGGGCCATTTCGATCCCATGCAGGATGGAATCGTTATCTGAAGGGTCCATCATCCATGCAGCTTCGGAGAAGAACTCCCCCAGGCCGCCGGTGTTCGAGGCCGCCACCGGCAGTTTCCATGTGAACGCTTCGGGAACGGTGAACCCGAACCCCTCGTGGTGAGCCGGATGAACCAGACAGAATGCCCGTGAATAGAGGTAAGCAAGCTGAGAGTCGGAAACGAAACCGGTGAAGGTGACCCTGTCACTCAGACCCAGTTCCAGTGAAAGACGTCTGTACTCCTCTGCACGGAATCCGTCCCCTCCGGCGATTACAAGCGGCGGCGTTTCCCTTCTTGCCGAAAGTGCGGAATAGGCTCTGAGAAGACCGTCAATGTTCTTTCTCGGTTCCACCGTTCCCACCGCGAGGATGTGCTCGGGCTGCCCGGATCTCTCACCGTGGGAGCTGAAGTGATCGATACCCAGTGGCGTCAGGAACACCTTGCCCTCGGTTGCCGGGAATACTTCTGCAAGATCATGCATCGTTGAATGAGAGTTAACCAGGATGCAGTCGGATCTTTCAGCTATTCTGCGCAGACGCTCCTTCCAGACGATGGTGTCGTCCTCATGCTTCATGTGACCATAGAGGATCGGGCCAAGATCATGGACCATGTTTGCCTGCTTCAGCCCCCGGACCCTGGGCAAAAGGATGCCGTTAGCTGTGTGTACCCAGTGCAATCCAGATAGTTCTGCCCAGATCCCGGGGATAATACGATTCGTTATTCTCTGGGGAAACGGGTAGTACCTTATTTTGCCCTTCACCCCTGGGATCCGTGGCGGAGTACTCTTTGTGTTCCTCCACATCCACAGCTCACAGTCTTGATTCAATGCTGCCCAGGCCGAGATTAGTTCGAGGCCGTATCTTCCTATACCCGTATATCTTAGATGATCATAATCTATATTGAATGCGACCTTCATAGTGATTCCAGTATCTCTGCCAGCTCTGCTGCACCATTCGATATGACTCGTTCCCTGGCTACGAAGGACCTCCCGGCGAAGCCCATTTTCCTGGTATCAGCCTCCTCTTCATACAGTTTCATGAGGAGCGATGCGCCCTCCTCCGGAGAGCCTGAGAACAGAAATCCGGTTTCTCCATCTATGATGTTGTCGGTGAAGCCTCCCTCATCGATGGCAACGACAGGGGTTCCACATGCCATTGCCTCAAGAGGTACGAGACCATAAGGTTCACGGCGTTGGCAGCAAACCACGGCCAGTGCTTCCTGATAGAGGGTTCTAAGCTCTATGTCCGTTATTCCTTTCCGGATCGTCAGCTTAACTGAAAGGGACTCAGCACGGCTTCTAAGTTTCAGCCCATAGCCTGGGTACTCTCTGTCGGAAACGATTACTATCTCGGGGCGAACTGCACTGTCAAGCCTGCTGACCATCTCGATAACGGCGTCATGACCCTTGAAAGGCCACAAGGCTCCTACAGAAAGGATGTATAAGCGGTCAGCCGTCGCCTTTGCCTCAGGATGGAAGAAGGTTGAATCAACACCAGGCCGGACTATGGAAGACTCTCGACCGTAGATAGACTCAATCCTGCTCTGCATGTACCTGGAGAAAGTGACTATCCGTGTAGCTGCTGCGGTGGATCGTCTGTCTATCCTTTTCTCAAGGAGCAGCAGCGGGGTAAGAGCAGCTTCGGCAAGTGCAGTATTAGTTCTTTTTATAATATCTTTTTCATAAATGTGCCTTGGATATTCGTAGCAGAAATAGACTGATGGAATGGTCAAATACTGAAGTATGGGAGCGGCGGCAACCGGCATACAGTTGTGAACCAGGGCCTTGTCTGCGGTGCTGTTGATCTCATCCGCAGCTTTTCTGCAGACTTTTTTAAAGCTGAGCAGCCTGAGTATCAGGAACAGGGGTGCTGCAGGTCTGAGGGGGCCGCCGGGTCGTTTCCATAGCCGGTAGGGGTGTACGGTCTTCCTGACATCCGCCGGCAGCGAAGCTGAGCATGCTCCCTCGGGCTGGTGCACATGGAGGTGAAATCTTGATGCAAGCCCGTAAAGTAACTGTCCCAGAACCCTTATCCCGCCTCCGGAGGGCAGCATATGAAAGACTGCTAATCTGTTCACTTTGATACTCCTTGCGGCAGTCCATCAGGGACGTTCTGCCCCGCTCCGGAAATGAAAAGGCCTTTCAGCAGGTTTCACGGTGTTGTATTATCCACTCAGTGCAAGATAACAAAAAGGAGACATCTGTGAACAGAGTACTTCTGGTGGGAGACGACGGATCAAGGTCTTCCGCTGGTGCAGGAGCCGGAGCCTGTATCGCAAGAACGAAGAGATTCAGTACGGCCCTGGAGAGCAGTGGGTTGCCGTTTACGATCTGTTCTCCGTCTGAAGGTTCCGAAGGAAGAAAGGAAATACTCGAACTCCTCTCAAACGAGTCTTTTTCCTCAATTGTTGCCATCAGCCCTTTCCCGGCAGAGGCTGCTGCACTTGCCGATCCTGGAATCCCTCTCTGGATCGACCTTAATGGAATGCATCCCGCAGAGATACAGCTGCTGAAAGGCCACGACGGCAGGGACGGGGAGAGGATACTCAGAATGCTCTCCCTGGAGAACTCCCTTCTGCTGAAGGGTGACATTTTTTCCACTCCTTCAGCACGACAGTCATTCGCAGTTCTTGGTGAACTGCTGCTGCTTGGGAGGGAGCTTTCCTTCAGCGATGGCCTTGCTCCGGTGGTACCATTACCACACTGTGCGAATGGTTTCTCCGGTGTGGGGGGAATTTCTGCAAAGCCATTCAAAGTGATCTCGACGGGTTCTTTTAATCGGTGGTTCGATCATTCCACTTTGTTTGATTGCATCGAGAAGGCGATGAACCGGAATGCGGAACTGGTTTTTGAGGTTACAGGGGGCAGGACTCCTTTCTGCAAAGAGAAGTACGACGAATTTCTGGAAATGGTGGAAGGGTCTTCCCACAGAGACAGATATCTGCTTCACGGATGGGTTCCTGAGAGTGAGCTTCAAGAGGTCTACAGATCGGCTTCAGCGGCTGTTTACACGGACATAAGATGCCCCGAGACTCTGCTGGGCGCCCGCACCAGGGCGCTGGACTGGATCAGCAGAGGTATTCCTGTTGTATGCACCGAGGGAGCGGAGATCTCTGAAGAGATCCAGAAGAACAATCTTGGTATCGTTGTCCCGGGCGGGGACAGCAGTGCGCTGGCAAATGCCATAATCGACCTGACTGACAGACCGCAGCTCGTGGAATCGATCAGGATCAGCCAGGAGGAATGGTGCAGTCATGCCGGATCATCGCATTTTGTTTTTCAACCGCTTATCAGATGGTGCAGGCATCCGATACGTCTGGCGGGGAAAGCCGCCGGCTCTCCCACTGTTCCATCATTGAACAGTTTTCAGTACTTGAGAAGGTTGTTCAGGGAGCTGTCCAGCAGCAAGTCGCCTGAATATGCAGTCAAGCGTTTGCTTTCAAGGATGCAGCGTTCTTTCGGATAGTGTGTCGAGCCCTGCCGTAGAGGAGTCTCTTGGCCCTGCCTTGCTGAGCAGCATCTTTGGCGAATCTCATGAACAGACACTCCAGAGGTATCGGTGCCTCAAAGGGTGCTACATCCTTTTTTAAGGCATCGGAAGTGCCCTTCAGGATTGCCCTTGCGTAGGAATGCCTTCCCCTTGCCAGTGAGGTTGAGATCCACAGGAGATGCCATGACAGAATCAGAGGAGTGAGTTCCCGAAAGGTCTTTCTGTTCAAGTGTTTCTTGAGAACAAGAAGCCTGTTTCTCGTGCAGCTGTATTCCTTGAGGAAGCTGTAGCTTCCGGCGGTGGCCGAGTGAACGTGTCTGACCACCGCGTCAGGTTCATACACCACCCTCCATCCTGTTCTGTTCAGCTCAAAACCCAGATCCAGATCTTCGTAGTAGATGAACAAATCATCCCAGAACAGTTTGTCCGGCGAGGGCAGGGCGCTTCTTCTCACTATTACGGCGCCTCCACAGGGAAAGGGCAGGTCCTTAGCGGAGGAATGACACATGAAAGGTTCACCCCTGCCGACATCCCTTGAGAAACCCATCCAGTCAAGCTCGCCTCCGGCAGAATCCATTATCTCCAGTGAGTTGATGTTTCGCATTGAGCTCGAGACCGCTGCGATGGACTGGTCCTCCATGCGCTGAAGAAGAGCACTCAGCCATCCTCTCTCTACAATGCAGTCATTGTTCAGAAGAACGATCATATCACCGGACGCTATGCTGATACCCGCATTATTGGCACCGGTGAAACCGGTGTTCTTCAGCAGAGCGAGCAGCCTTACCTGGGGGTATCGAGCTTTAAGCATTTCAACTGATTGATCCGTTGAAGCATTGTCAACGACTATGATCTCATCCGGCCTTCTGTCATGAGCCAGCAGCGAGTCGAGACAGTCTCCCAGAATTGCTATCCCGTTGTAATGAGGAATGATAACTGAGGTTTTCATTTGTTTTTTCTCTGGAACAGCGCTTCCGGTCTTTTGTCAGGTCTTCCCGCCACCCCGTGAAGAGCGCCAAGCCAGAGCCATTTTACCAGCGCAGCATCTCCCTTCAGAGGATAGATCACTGTCTTGATTAACGTAACACAGAAGAAGTAGATTGAGAAAAGGAGCATATTCGACCAACTCAGATTTCGTTTTGCGAAGAGAAATCTGTTTCGGTGAGTGAAGTAGATGGCGAAGGGTGAAAAAACCCCTCCAGCGGTCACAGAAACATGATGTGCCACTCGCGATGCAGGTATGAGGTAGTTCTTGAAGCCAAGTTTCATTGCTCGGAGGCTATGTTCAGTATCTTCATGATAAATGAAAAAATCAGGATCCTGGTACCCGATCCGGGCATACAGGTCAACGCGCATCATCTCAGCACAGGCCGAGACTATCTCAACCTCAACGGGTTCATCCGGCAGTTCAGAGGTCGTCCGGTACAGCGGCTTGATGTCCATTTTCCAGGGAACGAACTTGCCGCCGGCATGCCAGATAAGGTTCCTGTCCTCTGCGTAAGTTATCGCCGGGGTAACTAATCCCGCTGTAGGATCATCTCTGAGCTTGTTGAAGAGCAGTGACAATGTGTCGGGTTCTATCTCCGTGTCGTTGTTTAGAAGGATGATGGCGTCGACCTCTTTTTTGACGACAAGTTCATAGGCCTTGTTATTACCTGTAATGACTCCGGCGTTTGAGTCATTCTTGTAAAAAGATACGGAATCATGATGTAAGATCCATTCGGGTACAGGATCCCTCGAGTTGTTATCCACAAGGCCGATCTCAATCTCTACATCTTCAGATCTGAGTATCGACCGGATGCAGATCTCAGTGAGCGCCCACTGGTTATAGTTTACCAGGAGTACTCCGATACGTGGAAGGGAACATCCAGCTGATTGCGGCACTTCGTTGCCTCCTTCCAGTATCTAAAGCAGGATATTTCTCTTATAACCGCATGACTGAAGGGTGAAAAATACTAAGAACAAAGGCCAAAGGAAACCCGATTTGCCGTTTACCGCTGATCTGGCTTTCCTTGCTTGAGCTTCCCTGAAAGTGCTGCTCAATGCACCGGCGCATGAAAGAGTATATTCCGTCTGGCAGCAGTACTCGGTATATCCAAAGGGGTCATCATTGTCTTTCCCTGTAACCGTTGTCACCGTGGCGTTCGGAAACTCGAAAGTCGTTCGGAACTGGGCAGAGCGATGGTCCTGCACGGGAGCATCCTGCCTGGTCTGCGACAACGGCGGTCAGCTCTCCTCCGGAGATGCAGGCCGTGCCGGGGTCCTGCCCTATGAAGGCAACAATGGGTTCGGCGCCGGGATCAACCGGGCGGTGGAGCACTCCAGTACCCCCATTGTGCTTGTCACCAATCCGGATACCCTTCCCGGTGACGAGATGTCCCTGAGGAGACTTCTCGAACTCCATTCCAGTGGAGCCCTCACAGGGGGAAGAACGCTTGCGACCTCCGGGGAAGAGGTGCATTCCACCGGAGTCTGGCCAAGCCGGAGCTGGGTCAGGTCTCAGATCTTCGGCAAGGCCCGTTCTCTTTGGAAACCTGACAGGTACGACTGGCTGCAGGGCTCTCTGATAATGGTAAACAGGGACGACTTCCTTGACCTGGGCGGTTTCAGCGAGAGGTTCCCCCTCTACTTCGAGGATGTTGACCTCTGCGCCAGGGCGAGGAAGCGGGGTATGAAGATAAGGTACTGCAGGGAATCCAGTTTCGTTCATGATGAGGGCTCAGGCTCCAGCAGGGTGACCGCCACCAGACTGTCCTGTTTCCACTGGGGAATGCTGGAGTATTTCAAGGCACACGATCCCGGCAACGCCGAAGCGGTCAGAAGGCTGATCCTCTTGAAGTGCATTCTGAGGATGGCGGCTCTTTCCCTGCGGGATGCGGAGGCAGTCAGGGGTTACCGCAGAGCGCTGAGGAGCATCGTCTCGGGGGTTGCCCCATCCCTGCCGGGGGCCGTGGATGGCTGAGAGACCAAGACCCGCCGGCAATACGAAGCTGCTGGGCCTTTCAGCCCTTTCCGCCAGCAGCATGGCCGCAGCGCTGCTCTCCTACTTCCGGTTCGCCGAGACCACGGCGATCTTCGGGGCCAACTGGCGCACGGATGCGCTGGTGGTGGCAACGGTTTTCCCCTTCCTGGTTCAGGAGGTGGTTGCCCATTCCTTCGGCTCCGCCTTTATTCCGATCTACTCCAGGGTAATGGAGGAGAGGGGGCGCGCAGGGGCTGTCGCCTTCGTGAACAAGACCCTCTCATGGCTTCTTCTCATCAGTTCTGCTCTGGTGGCCGTTCTCTGGATCTTCAGCGACCAGCTGGTACGGGTGATAAGCCCCAGCGGCTCCCCGGAACTGCTGGAGCTGGCCTCGGCGCTGTTCAGGATCCTTCTGCCCATGATCATACTGAAGACCACCAACGGCATCCTCGCCAACTTCATAAAGTACGAGAGAAGGTTCACCACCCTTGCGGTTACAGGGGTCATAGGCCTTAGCTTATCCCTGCTGCTGCTTGTTGTCGTCAGGGATTCCATAGGCATCAGGATACTTCCCCTTTCCATGCTTGCCGGGGCTTTGATCGAGTTCGGTTACATACTCTATCAGAGCTTCAGAAGCGGTTACAAGGTGGACCCATCCATTGCCGCCGACCCCCATGTCGGTCAGCTGGGAAGAATGGCCATGCCCGTGGTGGGGGGAACACTGGTTGGTTTCTTCGGCCCAATCGCGGACAAGATGCTGGCCTCCTTCCTGCCTGAGAGTTCCGTAACCGCCATAGACTACGCCAACAGGATAAAGAACATCGCCCTGGCGGTGATCTTCCAGCCGCTGCTCACATTCGCAGATCTCAGCTTTTCCATTGAGGCGGCAAAGGGGAACGAGGAGGCCCTTCTTTCGAACTTGAGGAAGAACATGAACCTCACCTCGCTGATACTTTTCCCCACCGCGGCCCTCCTTACCGTACTTGCAGTGCCGGTTGTCTCCGTTTTCTTCCAGAGGGGGAACTTCACCGGCGACGACGCGAGGTACATGGGCTACGCACTGGCATTCTACGCACCATGGCTGGCCCAGTTCGGAATAGGCTCCCTGGTCTCCCGGGCTTTCTATGCCCAGAAGGACTCGGCGACGCCGGTGATAATCGGAATAATCGGGATCATCTGCAATGTGCTGCTGAACCTTATCCTGATAGGCCCGTTGGGGATCGGGGGCCTTGCCCTCGCGACTACGGTTACATCAACCGGGAAAACGGTTTACCTGATCTGGTCGCTTTCCAGGAAGATGGGCGGGTTGAACCTCAGGCTCATAATCGGGGAGCAGTTCAGGATACTTCTGGCGAATGCCTTCCTCGTGGTGGGAGCACTTCTTCTCATACGTTTCTGGCCTTTCTCCACCGAATCTGACATAGTGACAAGGTTCCTTCAGCTGGCAGCGTATTCTTCCATCGGGGTGCTTTTCATGCTGGTGTTCCTCCGGGTGTCCGGCAGTTCCACCTTCCGGGAGATCTCATCGAGGATAGCGGAAAAGGTCAGAGGGAGAATTTCTCGCTGAGGATCTGGTCGAACCGCTTCCTGGGTATGTCAACGGAGTAGTTCTCCCGGATCCATCGGTTCGCTTTCCTTCTCTTTTCCAGTGTCCGCGGCCATTGTTCGCAGAGTTCATCGAAACGGCTGGCCAGTTCTTCTGCGGTGGCGAAGGAACCCACAAGCTCTGGAGCTTCCTGCGCGATGTGGGTCCAGGGCTTCACAAGGGTGTACAGACCCGAGGCCATGTAGGCGTTCACCTTCATCTGGTAGACCACCGGAGCGATCCTCTGTACCGTGGCCACGCCAACCTGATAGTTGGAGAGCAGTTCCGGAACCTTCAGCCTGGGGACCGGGGGGAGGCATCTCACCCTTCCCCCCGTGCTCCGGCACAGCCGGGCGATCCTCTTCCTTGCGGGACCGGTGCCGACGATGTCCCCGGTCATGGACCGGGAGGCCATTATCCCATCCAGGAAAACTTCGGGTTCGTGAACGTCGTCGATGCTGGTGAGAAGAACGGCCTTCTCAGGTTTGTCGTGCTCCCTGTATATGAATCTTGAGAGATCCTGGTTGTGGGGTATCTCTTCAACTCCTTCGGCGCCGGTGGTGGGGCCGGATATGTTGAATACGGCATTGTCCAGGAGTTTCCTGAAGCCCAGGCCCATGTGGTCCGGGTGAAGCCTTGAGTGGAACCTCATTGCGTACGGAAGCCCTGCCTCCATGGCAGCGAAGCCGGCTTCCGGGTCCAGACAGAGGACGAAATCAGCCCTGAAATCGCGGAAGTGTTTCTTGAGTGCTATTCTGAAGAGCTTCTGAACCAGGGCGTGCCGGTATCTCTCACCCCTCCGCCAGACCTTTTCCAGCCCACATATGGAACCAACGCCCACGCATTTCACATTCTCGATCATTCTCGCGCCCGGGGGGAAGTTGCGCACCACGTACATGGCCCGGTGCCGATCTCCGAAAAGGTCCAGGGGAGTGGTCCACCCTCCGGAGAAGGCGGGAATGGTGTAGGTGGTTGCTACGAGTATCCTCAATCGTCAGCCGCCGAAGAGCCTGTTGAAGTCCCCAGGCCCGGTTTTCTTCGCCTTTCCGCCTTCCCCTTCGTGGGG
>ERZ795057.326-NODE-326-length-50731-cov-42.055352_pt1 | contig 50731 bp, 40 predicted proteins | sample MGYA00375141_ERZ795057 | MGnify/ENA primary metagenome ERZ795057 (study PRJEB30186, sample SAMN05720163) | activated sludge metagenome | isolation source: Anaerobic digester | place: Hong Kong | collected 2015-01-26 ...
GCCTGGGCGGCGATGTTCTCCTCACTTTATCTGGTTACCTTCATTTCATACTTCGCGCCTAGCCCGGGAGCAGGAGGCATAGCGGAAGTAGCCACAGGCATCCTTCTCTCGCCGATCATACCCGGCGGGTATCTTCCGCTTTTCACCCTCCTGAACCGGGCGTTCATATTGTTCATCCCAGCCGGGATAGGCTTTCTCACAGCAGTGGGAACCCTGAAGAACCTGGGGAGCCAGGGGCCATCCGATTGAAGCCCGGCCTTGCGCACGTCCTTATACTAGATGCTGATATGAACACCCTGAATAAACGATTAACCGAAAGAAGGTTTCATGTCCTTATTGGAACGAGTAGGAAAGGAGATCGTCGGCGGGATCAGGATGGTGACCGGCCAGGGTGCCAGTTACGCCGACGCGAGGTGGTACAGCGACGACAGCTGTCAGCAGTTCATGATACTCGATGGCAACCTGGAGGCCAATGACACAACCGTTGAAAGCGGAATTGGTGTCCGGGTGCTCTACGGCGGAGCCTGGGGCTTCGCCGCAACCAGCCGCATCAGTGATATAGGCAGCTGTTTCAGCAGGGCCATGGCCAATGCGGTATCCGCCTCGAAGCTGGTCAAGGTAAGGCTGGACATGGGGAGCAGGCCCGGGATAACCGGGGAGTACTCGTCGCCCTTCGAGATCGATCCCATAGAGGTGGACCTTTCCGAGAAAGTGGACTTCCTCAGATCGGTGGACAGCTCCATAACGGAGGACTGGATAGCCAGAAGACTGATCAGGGTTCAGCTGCAGCGCCTTGTGATCCATTTCTGGAACAGCGAGGGAACCGAGACTTCAAGAACCCTTGTCAACGCCTTTGCGCACCTTACGGCCATGGCGCCGGACATCGACGGCCAGATGCAGAGAAGGTCCAAGACCCTCCACTGCCGCCCCGACGGAACAAGGGGTTGGGAGATGCTCACCGACCCTGAGCTCTGGAGCGGTCACGGAGAAAGGGTCAGGAAGGAGCTGCAGCAGGTCGTCGGCGCTCCTGAACTGGAGTTCGGGAGAAGGTCGGTGATCCTTCTTCCCGGCCAGGGCCATCTTCAGGTCCACGAGACCATCGGACATCCCCTTGAACTGGACAGGATACTGGGCTACGAACTCTCCTACGCTGGGGGCAGCTTCGTTGACCTGGACTCCTTCGGTACCCTTCAGTACGGTTCTCCCAGGCTCAATGTGAGCGCTTACGGCTCCATCAGGAACAGCCCGGGAACATTCGGTTTCGACGACGAAGGGACCCCGGAGAGGGACTACATGCTCATAGAGAATGGACTTCTGGTGAACTGCCTTACATCCAGGGCGATGATCAGCGAGGCGAACCAGAGGGCCGGACGTCAGGTCTTCACCGAAAGCGGAGGGGCCAGCAGGTCCACCGCCTTCTACAGGGCCCCCATCGACAGGATGACCAACGTTAACATCCTTCCGGGTAACGACGGTTCCCTGGATGACATCATTGCCTCAACCGAGGACGGTATCATCGTGGACAACCCCACAAGCTGGTCCATCGGCTCCAACAGGGAGCACTTCCACTTCGGCTGCGAGATAGCATGGGAGGTTAAGAAGGGCCAGGTGACGAGGGTACTCCGGAACCCTTCCTACCAGGGTCACACGCTGGAGTTCTACAACAGCCTCAGCGCCGTGGGCGACCGTTCCACCTGGACGGTGGAACAGGTGGAGAACTGCGGGAAGGGCGAACCCAACCAGGTGATGGAGCTTGGTCACGGCGTCCCTGTGGTCAGGTTCGACGATGTGATAACAGGGGAGAGGAGGTAGAACCATGACAGGCGAGATCAGGAAAATGGTGATGGAAGCCAGGGACAGAGCCGCAGAGGCCGGTATGGATGCCTCCATAGAGGTGCATCACGAGAACAGCCATCTCATGAGGATAGGGAACAGCTCCGTGAGCCTTAATACCAGCGAGGAACTCACCAGGTTCGACATCGAGGTGATAAAGGGCCGCAGAAGGGGAACCCACACCCTTCTGGGTGAGGTTGATTCAGCAGACGAGCTGTTCAGGATAATGCAGGAGGTTGCCGAAAAGGCCGAATGCTCCGGGGAAATGGATTACGCGCCGGTTCTGCCGGTGATCAGCCGAACCCTGGATCAGAGCAGCCAGTACGATCCGGAACTCGAGAAGCTCGATCCCTCGGTAAAGGAAGCGGTCTACAGCGAGATCATACGCTCATGCGGTGAGGAGTACGACTACTCAGGGGCCTGGTCCAGCGGAAGCGTGGAAACCTTCGTGGTAACCACCGCCGGAAGGAACAGCTCCAGGACCCTTCTCACCGACCAGCAGTTCACCTGCGTTCTGAAACATCCGAAGAGGAAGTGGGAACTCGCCCACTGGCAGACGGGCTGGAAGGCCGGTGCGGTAACAGCCGGAAACACGGTGGAGAACTTCTCATCGTTTCTTCCGGTATACGAACGCAATGAAGGGTTCAGGGTCGAGCCAGGCCGATACAAGGTGGTCTTCGGTTCCCAGGCCCTGGGTGAACTCACCGGAATGGCGGTCTGGACCGGCTGCCATGGACGGGCCTGGGAGATGAAAACGGCCTGGACCTCTTCGAAAAAACCGGGTGACAAGGTTTTCCACGAATCGATAACGGTCCTGGACGACCCTTCCAGCGAGAACGTGTTCTCCAGCCCCATGAGCGATTCCGGCTTGCCCACCGAAACCATTCCCATGATCAGCGGCGGAAAGCTCTCCTCACTCATGTACGACAGGAACACCGCTTCGAAGTACGGCAAGGAACCGACCGCAAGCGCCGGATGTCTTTCCATGCTTCCCGGTGAGGGTCCGGCGGACCTGTCAGAAGCGCTGAAGGATCATGACATGGTCCTTTACATACCGGCCATCCACTACATGAACCTGCCGAACATGAGCCGGGGCATATTCACCGGCAGCAGCAGGTTCAGCGCTGTCCTCATGAAGAACGGAAGGGTGGTGAGCCCCATCTTCTCCAGCAGGGTGACCGACAGCTTCGAGAGGGTATTCGGGAACGTTCTCGGATTGTCCTCGGAAACCGTCAGCGTGAACACGTCCAACACCTACGGAAGAAGGAGTCCATCGGCGCTCTCCGTTCCTTCATGGATACTGGTGGACGATGTGAAGATAACCGACTGCGCAGACAGCTTCTAGTCTGAAAAAGGCCCCCGGAGCGCCGCTTCGGGGGCAATCCTTTCGGGATCGCTGTCCTGTGGCACGGCAAGGCCTTCAAGCTCTTCTTCGGAACGGGGGATCCTGCCGGTCCTTACTATGGCGTTGGTTTCCCTGTGGCGTATGGCAAGGTTCTTCCACTCATACTGTCCGGGGCTGTTCCTTGCCAGATCCTCCGCGGCTGAGGTGAACACACCTGCGAACCCCACGGGGTCCGCGGGTGTTTCCAGCTCCCTGAACCCTATCTCCCAGCCCATTGCCTGAACCTGGGTGCACCAGGCGAAAAGCACACTGCAGCCCGTTCTCCTCCATAGTTTCCAGGGAGCCGAAGGCACCAGGACAGGGACTCCGAAACATGTGGTCCAGGTTCCCCCGGGTCCTCCATACGCAGTGGAGCCGTAATGGATGATCCCACCCTCCTGGAGTGTCCTGTACATCCATCTCGGGTTCTCGTCGGGGAAGTGCATTTCATTGTACTTCAGCCCAGGAGCAAGACGGGATCTCCTGCAGTAGGCCGGCATGTCCAGGTACCTGCTGCTGATGACGTGAACCCTTCTGCCGCCCATTCCCAGCAGGACGTGCAGCCCCCTTTCGTCTCCGTAGTGCGGTACCAGGAGAAGCACTCCGCGGCCTCTCGCACCGGCTTCCGCGAGAAGCTCGGGGTTTTTCCATGAAACCCTCTCAGTTGCGGAGGAAGGATCCTCCCGGTCAAGCAGGAACAGGCTGAACAGGTTCCTCTCGTGGGTATTCCAGTATTCCTTCAACACATTGTCGAGTCCGTCTTCGTTCAGGGCGGGAAACACCCTTCTCAGGTGCAGACGGTAGAGATCAGTGGCGCTTCCGGATGCGGCCATCCTCAGAGAGGCGAGCCTTCTGGAACACCATTCCAGTGATGAGGGTTTTCCGGCGAGGGCAACCAGTATCCTGAGAAAACGGTAGTAAAGGGAAGAAGGTGACAGCACGAAGCCCTCCTTTTAAGTCAGGAGTGGAATCTACCACTTTCACCTGTGGTTGTCAGTGCGTATCTTCGGCTTCATGGACAACATTCTTGTGGTAGGAGCCGGGCCCGCCGGATCGGCCTGCGCCTGGCGGCTGGCGACGGGCGGAGTGCCATGCGTGCTTGCAGACAGCGCTTCCTTTCCCAGACCCAAGCCCTGTGGCGGGGTCCTATCCGGAAGGGGAGAGAAGATTTTGCTCAGTTCCGGAATGGTAACCGGAGAGGAGCTGGACGACCTGACCCTTCGTTCACACGGTACCATGACCATCAGCAGCGACTTCCATCCCCTCCGCACGTTCACCGGAGGAACACCCCCGGTCAGACTGGTGGAGAGGACCGGCTTCGACGCTTTCCTCAGAAGGAGAGCCCTGGAAGCCGGAGCAAGGCCCATGGAAGACAGGTTCACGGGCTTTCAGGGCGGCGAAGCGGTTTTCATGTCCGGCTCCAGGGTACCCTTCAGGAGGGCGGTGGGCGCCGACGGAGCCTCCAGCAGGGTCAGAAGGTCCCTGCCCGGGGTGACATTCGCCAGGCCGGCCCCTGCGCTCACTTCCCTGGTCGCCCTCTCTCCGGCGGCCATGGGACCGTTCATGGAGAAGGGTCTGCAGATATTTTTCTTCACCGGTTTTACAGGGTATGGATGGCTCTTCCCCAGAAGGGACGATCTGCTGGCGGGAATTGGTTCCTTCGACGGTTCGTCTTCGGGAATGCGTACCTTAATGCACAAGCTGATGCTTCATGCCGGAGCGGGTGTTTCCAGCCCAGTGTCCGGAGCGTTGCTGCCGGGATCAGGTCAGCGGGTGACACCCGGAAGCGGGGCCGTCCTGCTTGCCGGAGACGCCGCGGGGCTCTGCGACAGGGTGTCGGGAGAGGGGATCTCCCACGCCCTGGAAAGCGGCATCGCCGCCGCGGAAGCGTTGCTCGAAGGAGCCGAGACCTGGAATTCCGAGTGCATAAGGACCGTGCGGCAGTCAAGCCGTTACAGGGTCTTCCTCTACGGATCGCTTTTCAGAAGGCTCGCCATGCGGTCCCTGGCAGGGAGCGACAGGTGGTACCGGAAGTACTGGGAAATAGTGTGCGGTGGTTCGGGTTACGGGAATCTTTTCAGATGACGGACCTCAGGGACCCGTGACGGTGACCCTGAGGGCGGATGATCCGCCGTTGCCTGACAGTCTTGCTATGTACAGTCCCCTTCCTCCCATGGAGGAAACAGGTATCGTCAGTTCCAGCATGCCCACCACTGACCTGCTGTAAACCCTTCTGCCGGTAAGATCGTAGATCTCCAGCGTGTCCCACCCGTCATCAGGTGACCAGCTCAGCGTGAAGGATGACCGGGCCGGGTTCGGATGAATCAGCATGCCGGGACCGCCGCCTTCCTGGGGTCCGGACTGGTAGGTCCCCGGTGGTCCGTGGTGGAAGCCCAGGTCGACCATCGCAGAATCAGGGACGCTGTCGGTCCTGGTCCAGGTGAACTCCAGCCCCCATTGGGACGAAGAGCTCCCTCCGGCGTTAATGCATGGACTGTCAGCGGGTTGCCCGGCTTGCACATGCCACAGGAAGCAGTCATCGGTAAGCAGGGGATCCTGGGAAATGTTGCCCTGGGTCCCTGTGGGGTCCGGCAGGTTGCCGTAGTTGCCGTCGGGGTTTCCCCATACGCAGTTGTAGAGGAACTGCGGATCTCCGCCGTCCTGAATGTAGAACGCCGGCCCCTGGTTCCCGGTGGCGATGCAGTGACTGACCGTGGGGGAGGAGTTCACCCTGAAATAGACGGCGCTTCCGGTGTACAGTGAATGGTTGTTCCTGAAGGTGCAGAACAGTATCTCCGGATTCGACAGGGCATAGCAGTAGATCCCCGCGCCGTCGTCGTGGGCATACCCCCCGGTGAAGAGACAGTTGAAGATGCAGGGAGATGAGTTGTAGGCGAAGATCCCGCCGCCGTCGTCCCAGGAGTGGCTGTCCTGGAACCGGCAATGTGAGATCGATGCTTCTGAGCCGTAAAGATAGACGGCTCCCCCTGCGGACTGACATGTGTTTCCGACGAACACCGAATGGCGGATGACCGGGGCTCCCTTCCAGGAGTATATGGCTCCCCCGTTGTCCGCCTGGTTGCCGAGAAAGGAGCAGTACTCGATCACCGGAGAGGAATGCCTGGAATACACCGCTCCGCCGAAGGGTTCGTCCTGGGATGCCTCACCGGATGAAAAGCAGATCCCGGAAATGACCATTGTGGTGTCCACGGTGCCGGATCCAAGTCCGTCGATCCTGACGATCCCTCCTGAGAGACCCTCCCCGGAAAGAACCACGGAAGAGGGGTCGGCGATACTGCCGGTGAGTACCACCCCGTTGTGGGAACCGTTGATGGAAACAAGGTTGCCGCCTGTGCCCGTGTGAACCCCTGGAAGGACAAGTACCGTGTCCCCAGGTACGGCCATGTCCAGCGCGTTCTGAATGCTCTCTCCAGGGTAGACCTGGTATACCCCGGAAACAAGCGTAAGAAGAAGCGGGATCATTCCAGTACCACTGCTTTCCCGCTCAAGGCCCCACCGTTCCAGGAGCACCTGTATAGAACCGTTCCCACGGGAAGTGAGCCAGCGGGTATCAGAACCGTACCCGCTCCCGTGCCGTCGAAGATGAAGAACGATCTGTGAAGGAGTCGTCCCGAGAGATCGAAGAACTCCGCTTCTCCATAGGAGGCTGAGACCCCGCTCACGGTGAGAATGGCGAATCCCCTGATCGGGGAGGGGCTGAGGCGGATGACGGCTGAAGAAGCTTCGCCTGGCTGTATTCCGGATTGGGAGGTGTTAACATGATGCCATCCCATGTCGGAGGTTCCCTGATCCGGGAGACTGTCCGTCCTGGTGCTCAGCATTTCCACGGCCGATCCCCATACATCCTGGTGCCCTGCGTCCAGGCAGGGGCTGTTCTCCTCCTGACCGGCCTCCAGGTGCGAAAGGTTGAACAGGGAATCGGCGAAGACCGGATCCATCGAGATGTTCCCCTGGGTTCCTGATGGATCTTCCATACCATGGTAATCGGCGTACTCGTTGTTCCAGCAGCAGACGCTGACCATAACCGGAGGGTGGTCGCTGATCACATTGATGCCCGCCTTCCCGGTGTTGGACGTTACGATGGAGGAAGCAAGAAGGAGCGAATCCACAGTGTGTATCCTGAGGCCTCCGCCGTCGTCGAAGGCGTGGTTCCCGTGAACGGTAAGATACTCAAGGGAGGATGTGCCCTGGAGAATGCAGAGGCCTCCGCCGTCGTCCCCTGATGAGTTACCGGTGAAAAGGGCGCAGGAAAGGTCGATCCATGACTGGTATCCGTTAAGACCGGCTCCGTCGTCAGAACTCGTATTGTTACCGAAGAACAGGCTGAACCCCTGGAAAGCGCAGGCGTAAAGGTCCACCCCGCCACCCGTTACCATTGCGTCATTCCCTGAGATATCGCTCCAGTGAAGTGAAAGGCTGCCGCCCTGGGCGCCTATGCCTCCTCCTATGAGAGCGGAGTTTTCAAGGATCTGGCAGTTTGTCACCAGGGCCCATGCCTCCTGGCAGAACAGACCTCCTCCGGAAATGTACTCCCCTCCGGTGGCGTTGCCCCTGGTGATCACCAGGTTCGACAGGGTGATTCTGGATCCGTTGGGTCCAGACACTGAGATCACTGGTCTTACAAGGCCCTGACCATCAAGGACTGCCCTGCTGGAAGGGCTCGAGGTGATCGTCACACCGGACTGGCCGGGGGAACACGCCAGGATGGGAATCTGCTGATCAAGGGTGTAGGTGCCCGGTGAGAGGAAGAGCGTGTCCCCCTCGCCCAGCCCGTCAAGGGAATCCTGAAGGGCATCGCCGGGCCAGACTGTAACCGTTTTGCCCGATGCTGCCCCTGCGAAAAGAGCTGCAGCCAGCAGGAAACCGTCTTTCATCTTCACGGCCGCCCCGCGATCACGAATTTCAGCGTTTCGTTCCAGCCCATGTTCCTGATAACCGCGAAGTAAACACCGGGCGGCAGTTCCCCGATGTTCGCAGAAAGGGTGTAGGAACCGGCTTCCAGCTCCATCTGAACCGTTTCGACCACGGTGCGTCCCGACAGGTCCCTTATCTCGAACTCCGCGGCGGCCGCTGTCAGCACCGTCAGGAGGAAGGTTATCTGATCACCGGCGGGTAGAGGACCCTCGGCCCTTATCCCCACAGCGCCTCCCTGCGGCCATTCAGGATCCCAGGATCCCGTACCGAAGGGCGTACCCCCGAATGGACCGGCCACCCATGAGAGGGGATCACCGTTGTCAGAAAGGATATCGGCTAGCAGAAGGGTGGAACCATTCCCTGCGGCATCGGGCCATGGCGGTTCCGGGTGATAGAACAGGCTGTCAACGGTATCACCCGACGGATCCCTCAGTACCACCGCATCACCCTGATCCCTCAGGTTGAAGTTAAGGGTTCCCGAAGGCGGCGGAAGGGTTCCGTAGGCGTTCATGAACAGGAAGGTGTCCGCGGCGAAAACCATGGCTTCCCCGGGCTGTATGATCAGCTGGTCCAGGGTGGAGAGATTTTCCGGGTCGTCGTCCCTGAGGGACCATCCCCCGAGAGCCACAGGTTCTTCTCCGGGGTTCGTTATCTCGAACCAGTCTCCGGGATCCAGTGCAGGGGAGCTCTGATAATTGATCTCGGTTACCACAAGTGATCCTGTACGGGAGATGTCGGAAGGGGTTTCCAGCCTCAGGGGTCCGTTGGATGACCGGTGCCTGGAGCCGTTTCTCGTCCCGTAAACCTGCAGCCAGAGCCGGCTTCCCGAGAACTCCGGAGGCAGGATTGCGGTGGTGTCCTGGGTGAAGGCGCTGTATACGATGTCCTCCTCGTGGGTGAAAAGGCTGTCCGGGGAAATGACTACCTCCCAGGTGCATCCTGAACCGCCGGTGCTCCATGAGATGTCCAGCCCTTCTTCGCATGTGACCGGAGAAACGATCCTGAAGGGAAGGGGCCACAGGGAGAACTGCTCCTGAAGGTAGGAATACCTGTCATCGGGCCAGCTCTTCACCGCTTCAACGGTTCCCCAGTAATTTTCCATCGTGTAGTCCCTGAAGGGATCGTTCTCCACCATGGGAGCTGCAAGGGCCGCAATGGAGTCCACCGTTCCCGACAGGACCATGGACCTCATCATGGGGTACTGATATTCTATCTCCTGGATAAGGTCGTTCCTTATGGAGGGGTTGCACCACATCCTCCAGACCAGGGTGTTCCTTCTGTTGCCGTTGTTGCTGGAGTTCTTCCAGTAGGGGAACTCGGGGCCGTACTTTCCCCATGTTCTGTCCATGTCCCAGGTAACGTATCGCCAGGGACCCTCCGCTCCGGTTCTTTCCAGGATCAGGTGATAGTTGTGATAGTAGGTACTCCCATGTCCAAGAAGGACATTGGTGGCCATGGCAGATACAAGGTCTTCGTAATGAAATCGCAGATGTATCCCCTCTTCGAACTCCCTGTCCGAGGCCAGGAGAAGCCAGTAGATCAGCAGCTTCAGGTCGTCCCAGGGATCGTTTTCGTGGGTCTTCTTAGTATAGGGTTCCAGCTCGAGGGGCCTGTCCAGGGTTGTGTACCTGTCTGCGCACTTGTAAATAACGGCATCGTCGGGAAGGCCGGTTGCCAGAAGGAAGTCCTCGTCCACGTCCTGGACGGAAACGTACGGCCCCTGCGTCTCACCGTTGAAAACCACCTCCACCAGATGGGCTTCCGGGACCGTCTGGCCGGTTCGCCGGTAATAGAGATAGGAGAGAAGCTCCCTGAACCGGGTCCTGTCGAGGTACTCGGCGTTGAGGTTCAGCTCATCCGCTCCGAAAAGGAAAGTTCCCTGGGGGAACTCCACCTTTATGGACTTCTTGGGGTACTCCCTGCTGGTGGCGCCCCTGATCCTGAACTGGCATGAAGTGGAGTAGCCCCCGCAGGTCAGCTCCGCGGTCAGGTATATGTCTTCCCAGTAGTGGTCACATGCATACTCCCACTGTTCCTGGTCGAACTCCAGATGTACCACCGGCACGGTGTCCGGCCAGGCCGATCCGGCAAGTACAGCCAGCAGAAGAAGATGCATCTTGCTCCTATGTGCTCAATATTGCTTCGAGAACCTCGATGGCAACCTGTTCCGGCTGAAGACCCTGCATGGTGTAAAGGTCCTCGTGGTCTCCGCTCATTCCGTATTCCTGCACACCGAATCTCAGCAGGGGAGGCGCTCCGCCCCTTCGGGAAAGGGAAAGGGCCACCGATGCTCCCAGACCTGTTTCCGTGTCATGGTCTTCGTAGGTCACAACAATTCTGAATGATGACAGTTCCCCGGCAAGCCCTTCGGGAAGGTTGTTGGGGCAGCTTACGGACATCACATGGCATGAGAGTCCGCCTGTCGCCAGTATGTCCGCGAGCTCGAGGGCTTTCCAGGTCATGGGGCCCAGTGCCAGCACGCATATGTCGTTACCTTCCCTTACCGTGTCGATTTCACCGAATCGGAACCTGTAGCCCCCGCCGAAGAAGGGTTCGCCCTTCCCGTCGGTGATCACAGGGAGTTTCGAGCGACCCATTGCGATGAAGAAGTTCCCCGGGGTGGAAGCGGCGTACCTCACCGCCCTGTCGGTCTGGTTCGGATCGGCTGGTACTATGGTGCTGCAGTTGGGCAGAGCCCTCATCAGACCGGCGTACTTGATGCAGTGGTGGGTCCTGCCGTCGGGACCCACGTCGAGACCGCAGTGGGTGGCCACTATCTTCAGGTTGGTGTGGTTGATGTCATTAAGTCTCTGCTGGTTGAAGGTCTCGTCGGCGGCGAACACCCCGAAGTCGCTCCAGAACACCAGTTTACCCGCCAGCGAAGCGCCCCCTGCCATGGATGCGGTGTTGTGTTCCATTATGCCGCCCTGGAAGAAGTGGTCGGGGTACTTCTCGGCGAAGGCGGCGGTCTTCACGCTGCCGGCAAGGTCGCAGTCGAAGACCATTGGTGTGTTCCCGGGGTTGTTCTCAGCAAGGTCCATCAGGGCGGCGCCCCATGCGCTCCTGTTGTCGCCGGAATGGTCCGCAGGATAGGTGACAGGGGTTCCGGGATTCTCTGCGCAAGCGTGGCAGGATCCCTCGCTGAACCTTTCGGGGTTCTCCCGGATGAACCGGTTCCTCCGGGCCCGGAGATCATCCATGTCGTTCTCGGCTCCCAGCTCCTTCAGGGCTTCCTCCAGTTCGCCTGGCTTCAGGGCCCTTCCGTGGAACTCGGCCCTGTTCTCCATGAAGGAGACTCCCTTTCCCATAACGGTATTCGCCAGTATGAGCCTTGGCTTCTTCTGTCCCTCGGGGCGCATAGCTCCGTAGAGCTGGTGAAGGTGGTGTCCGTCGACCCTTACGGTTTCCCAGCCGGAGGCCCGGAACTCGGCCTCTATGTCAACGGGCATCACATCGGCGGTGCTTCCTGATATCTGAAGGGAGTTCTGATCCACGATGAAGGTCAGGTTGTTCAGCCGGTACTTCGAGGCGAACCTCCGGGCTTCCGCTATCTGACCCTTCTGGTTCTCGCCGTCGCCGGCGATCACCCAGATGTGGTTCCGCCATCCGTTCAGCCTGTCCGCCAGGGCCATCCCAATCGCTGAGCTGAGGCCCTGTCCCAGGTTCCCGGTTGTAAGCTCGATGCCTGGGACATGCCTTTCGATGTGGCCTTCGAAGTCGCTTCCCGCAAGGCGGAAGGAAACAAGGGCTTTCCCGGGATCGAAGTAGCCCGTGGCGCCCAGTACGGTGTAGACCCCCGGGGATGTGTGGCCGTGGCTCACCACTATCCTGTCCCTTCCAGGCATGGAAGGTGAACCGGGATCGACCTTCGCCTGGCTCCAGAGCATTGCGTAGATCTCCAGGCTGCTCATGGAGCCGCCCGGGTGGCCGCTGCCCGCCAGGGAGGTCATCTTCAGGATGTGGATCCTGGCACGGCGGCAGAGCTCCGATATCTGCCCCGCGGCAGCATCGGGAAGTTCTGCCGGGCCGAACAGGGTTCTTTCAATCCTCAAGTTTCAGCCCTCCGAATTCAGTTTTGCGGACACCTTTTCCCTGGCTTCCGCGGAGAGGGCCGTGACCTTCCTGAGCAGGTCCTCGGCCTTTGCCCGGGTTCCCTTCCTGTATCCCGCATCCTCTATCTCCGGCAGGTTGATCAGCACATTGTAGTACGCCCCGGTTGCGGCGGCCATTGCCGCTGCCGCTGCTACCCCGGCGTCGGACAGGCTGGACTGCATGCCCCTGTCCAGGAGTGCCATGGCCATCTCCACCACCTCGAGAGACCTTGCCAGGACCCCGAGGGGAACCTCCACCGCGCTCTTTACCGCGCTCTGAACGTCGCCCTTAGCCCTGGCTGTTTCCATCCACCTGTTGAATGCCCTGGTGTCCTCGTCGATGGCGTTGAGAAGGTATTCCTTGGCGTTCTGCGCCCTGGGGGCAAGCTCCAGCATCTCATCCCAGCTGGACCTGTACTTCCTGTTCTTCACCGTAAGGTTGGCCACCATGCTCGAGAGCCCGGCACCAACCGCCCCCATGAGCGCGGCGGCGCTGCCGCCGCCGGGAGCGGGGCTGTCTATGGAAAGCTCGTCGCAGAATGCCCTGCAGGTCATTCCGGAAAGGTTCACGGATCTGTCTGCGATCATGTACTCTATTATCTTCTTCTCAGGGACGAACTCGGCCACGTCGTTGAGACCCATGGTCCTGATGGCAAGCTCAACGAGCTCCCTCTCAGGGGCCCCGGTCGTCCTGGCCTGCTTGCCGATGTTCCTCAGGGCCCTGTTCTGTTTCTCGAGGAAGTACTTCCCTGCATCCACCATGGCGCTCAGGGGCACCAGGCCCACCACTTCGCTGCCGGTTACCGCCAGCCCAAGCTTCTCGGCCTCCTCCCTGGTAACCTCGTATGCGATGTGAAGCGGAGTAACGGATATGTCGGTGAGGTTCATGGTGACCTGAGCCGTCCTGTATTCCTCAATGTACCATCCGGTGGCCTTGCAGTTCTTCAGCCTCCCGGGAACCTTTATCTTCTTGCCCTGCTCGTCCCTGGCGAACTTCCAGTCGGATGTTCTTTCCGTTCTTCCGGAATCCCTTATCGACAGCGCTATTTCCTTGGCCAGGGAGGTGTCGCCGGTGTTCAGGTTCACGTTGTAGGCAATAAGGAAGTTCCTGGCACCGATGGTGCAGACTCCGGTTCTCGCAACGGCGTCGTTCCATTCGTTGGGGCCGAAGTCCGGTTTCCACTCGGGCCTGCCCAGCTTGTTCGGCAGGGCTTCGTACTCACCCTCCCTTATGTTGGGCAGTTTCTTCCATTCAGGCTTTGATGCTGCGTTCTCGTAGAGGTAGACGGGGATGCCCAGTTCGGCTCCCACCCTTTGACCTAGTATTCTGGCCAGCTCGGCGCATTCTTCCATGGAAATGCCGCTGACGGGAACGAAGGGACAGACATCGGTGGCCCCGTGCCTGGGGTGTGCCCCGTGCTGGACCCTCATGTCTATCAGTTCTCCGGCTTTCTTTATGAGCCTGAACGCGGATTCCACCACCGTGTCGGGTTCACCGGCGATTGTGATAACCGTTCTGTTGGTAGCGGCCCCCGGATCCACGTCGAGAACGCCGGCGCCCTTCACTGATGAGGCCGCCTTCACCACGGCGTCGATGACCTCTCTGTTCCTGCCTTCGGAAATGTTTGGCACACATTCGACTATACGCCCGGCCATATTAACTCTCCCTTTTCCCTGTGGTGATTTCTTGTATAATGGAAAAACCCCTGAACAGTAAGCTTAACATAATAAGGTTGGAGGTTTCGTGTACCTGGGAATCATTGAGGGCTACTACGGGAAGCCTTATACCCACCGTCAGAGAAGGATGCTCCTGGAGGAGCTCTCTCAGATGGGTTCGCCGGTTTATTTCTACGCTCCCAAGGACGACCCATGGCATCGTATCCTCTGGAGGGAGCCTTACCCGGAGGAAGAGTGGAGGGAACTCACCGGCTGCATGGGCGGCGCCACATCCTTCTTCTTCTCGGTAAGTCCCTGGCAGTTCCAGGACGGCCAGTGGAGAATGGCCTCCGAGAAGCTGCTGAGGGCCGAGGATTCCGGAGCGGCAGGCCTGGGGATACTCTTTGATGACGTTCCGGAGGAATCCGCCGGTGAACTGGCCCGCAGGCAGCTGGAGTTCGCCGGAAGGGCCCTGGAGAGGACCGAACTCCCGGTGGTGCTTTGCCCGTCGGTCTACTGCACCGAGCTCATGGAGCGTTACCCCGGGGGAGGGGAGTACCTCCAGGCGTGGCGGGAATGCATCCCGTCAGGCTGGAGCAGCTTCTGGACCGGACCCGGGGTCGTTTCCAGGGAACTTTCCTCCCTGGGATCGGCGGAAGAGCTTCTGGGTTCCCCCGTTGTGGTCTGGGATAACCTGCACGCCACCGACTGGTGTCTGAGGAGGGTCTATCTCGGTGGCCTCTCCGGAAGGAGACCTCCGGGACACTCCTGGCTGGTGAATACCTCCGAGGTCTTTCCAGCGGCTCTCCACTCGGTTATGGAACTCAGGGCGGCAGGCGGGCTTCCCAGGGAGTGGCCCGCCGGTCTTGGGGAGCCTTCTCCGGGCTGGCAGCTCATGGAGGAGTTTCACCATGATCCCTGGAACCCCGGGGAGACCGGCGGCGAGATCCTGGCCAGACTGAAGGAGGCCCTGGACGGCCCTGGGACCCGGGAGGCGACAGAATGGCTTCAGGGTGCCGTTGCCGATATGGATTCCTTCACCAGGGACCTGTCCGTGATAGAGGGAGGGTGGCAGCTGCTTCCGGTTGCCAGGGACCTCTTCCGGACCCTATCCATACTTCTCAGAGCGCTGAATTCCAGTGACCCCCGGAAAACGCTTCATTATCTTATGGAAGAGAGACTGCCCTACGAAAACCCCCTCGCCGCCCTTGCATCGGGCTTCACCGACAGGAGGAACCCTTGAGAGTCATTCTCGCCGGATACAATACAGACAGGGAGAACCATTCAGAGACCCCTGAGACCATATCGGCTGCCTATGCCCGGATAAGCAGGGACCCGGCTCCGGTGGACGAACTCAGAAGGGCCGCAGCCGGTGAGGTGGAGCAGGCCCGGAGATCCAACAGGACCATCGTTTTCCGCTACGGCCACGGCTCCATAGCCGAGCACGCCGTGTTCAACTTCGACCTTCTGGGTATCTCCAGGCTCGCCGCCGAGGCGATACAGTCCTTCAGGCTGGCAAGCTTCACGGAGAAGTCCCAGCGCTATATCAGGATCAGCGAGGACTGGTTCCTGCCCCCCGGGATGGAGGATTCCGTTCCGGCGCTTCGGAGGCTCTTCCAATGCTACGGCGATCTCCTGGATATCCTGGAAAAGTCCGGGATCGAGGGGACGGATGCCAGGGAGGACGCCAGGTACATCCTTCCGCTGGCGGCCACCACCCAGATGGGCATGACGGTTAACGCCAGGGAGCTGGAGCACATGATAAGAAGGCTCAGGGCCCATCCCCTGGAGGAGGTTCGTGAGCTTTCAGCCGCGCTGCACGGAGCCGTGCTTCCAGTTGCTCCCTCTCTCATGATATTCACAGAACCCGCCGAGATGGACCGGCTGGCCCACCTGCAGCCTGAACCGGTCCCCATGGGGAACGAGTATGCGGTGCTCCTGGATTGCGATGGTGATGAAAGGGTCGCCGGATGGCTCACCGAACTGTTCGGGGAGCCGGATTTCGACAGGGTCTACAGCTCGCTGGGTATGCACGAAGCACTCCCGAGGTTCTGGGAACTGTTCAGGGCCGACTTCCGGGTTACCCTCTCGGCCACGGCCTACGCACAGCTGAAAAGGCACAGGATGAGCACCCAGCTGGTTACCGGATACGATCCCTCCCTGGGCCTTACCGTACCTCCGTCGATCATTGCCGCAGGGGGAGAGGGGCTCTTCCGCGAAGCCGCCGCGGAGACTGAGGAGGCCGCCGCGGGTCTTGGTCCCAGGGGGCGTTATCTGCTGACCAACGCCCACAGGAGGCAGGTGCGCATCTCCATGAACGGCAGGGAGCTGAATCATTTCAGCAGGCTGAGGGAAGACGCCCATGCACAGTGGGACATCAGGCGCCTGGCGTCACTGATGATATCCCTTGTGAGGGAACGGGCACCAGAGACCACAAGGCTGACCTGCGGGAAATCGGACTGGGAGAGGGTCAGCGGAAGACCTGCTCTATGAACCTGGGTCTCCCCAGCCTGTCGCTTTCGAACCTGGGGGTTATCCTCAGGATGCTGGTCCCCCGGTTGCCCATGATGTCCGTTCCGTAGTGCCAGGTGAAGCTTCCCTCGTAGGAGTGGGAGTAGATGCCCGTGGCGCTGCCGGATACCGTGGACTGACGCCAAGTTTCGCCGCCGTCCGTGCTGTGGTGGATCACAAGGTCGAGGACCCTGCCCTGGCGGTCTCCCAGCTCATAGGCGATCACCGCCTGACCCCTCTGGGTGTCAAGGTCCGATATTGTCGCCCTTATGACCTCTGGTAACTGAACATTATCCAGGGTAATGGGCCCGAGAACTTCAGATCTGGTGGAATCGCCGTCGATGGCCACCAGTCTCACGTCCACGTCAAGGGCTGAAGCCCCCGGCAGGTCCGCCGCGCTGTTCCAGTGGAGAATGGTGTTGTACCTTGCCGGGCCGAAGGGGCCGCTGCTCACCAGTCCCCTTGCAGGGTGCCAGTTCTCCTCTGCGCCGTGCACGCGGTACTCAAGCTTCAGATTTATGTCGTCGGAGTTGGCGTCCGCTATTGCGAACCTGAATGGTACATCACCCCGGAAAACGTCGTACCTGGAGGGCGACTCTATACGAACGGAAGGAGGCGGGTTGTTGTCGAGGTGGAACGGGGCCGAGGGGACTGCAATGCCGGTCTCCCTGTCGGTGGGCAGGGCCCTCATGCGAACCTGGTAGCCGTCGAATCCCGGGAGATCGGTCTCCGACTCCCAGACTATCTCGAACTCGTACCGGGCGGTACCCGCCTGTTCCGCTTCGATAACCGTCGCGGGTCTCCATGATGTTCCTCCATCGACACTGTACTCGTAGGCAACGTCGAGGAGGTTCTGTTCGGGATCGCTGAGCCTCACACCGAGATGCACCCTTCCTGATACCTCTTCAGTGGGGGCGATTATCTGTGCGCTGGGAAGCCTGTCGGTATCTATGTGAAGACCCTCTATGAAGTACCATGGACCCGGATCGGCGTCGGCGGCCCTGATCCTGAGCCTCACATCCTCGGCGTCGATGTGGCCGATGTCTGCCGCGGCGTTCCAGGTAACTGGTTCTCCATAGAACCAGGGTTCTATCTCTATGCTGCTCCCGCCCAAGTGCATGAGCTCCCAGGTAATGCCTCCGTCTATGGAGAACTGGCCCTGGAGCTGGATCACGTCACCCTCGCGGTCTTCCACGGCGTATCCCAGACGGTACCTGGAGTCGTCGAACTTGACCGGGGGTTCCATGAAAAGATCGGGAGGACGGTTGTTGTCTATGTGGAGAAGGCCGGAGGTGCCGCTCTCGCCGGGACCGAAGCTGGAATAGGGCGTTATCCTTATCAGACAGCGCCTTTCGTCGGCGGAGGGCAGATCGAGATGGGAGTTCCAGGTTATCTGACCTGGTCTCTCGGAGTAGTTCCTGGTTTCGGTCCAGGTGAAGCCGGCGTCGGTGGAGTAGCTCACGGATATCCCGGTGTAGTCGGCGCAGGTGACGGAATAGTCAAGGGATACCGCTTCGCTGAACTCCCCTGTTAGCTGCTCGACCTCAGCGACGGGGAGAAATCCCGAACCATAAGCGCCTGAATTGAACTGATCCCCCAGCGGCAGGGGCCATATGCAGGTAGCCGCGGCATGGGCGGAAAGGGGATACGCCGTAACCATTCCAGTGGGGCTCATTACGATGATCTCGCTCATTCCGTCACCGCTGATGTCTCCCACCACAGGGGCAAAGACAACTCCGCCGGGATTCTCGATCGGGTATCCCCCCATTCTTCTGCCGGAGGCGTCCCATGCGTAGATGCTGCCGCCGTTGGCCGCGGCAAGTACTGCAGTTCCCGAACCGGTTGCAGCTATCACAGGCTGGAATGGTCTGGAATCGGTGCGGTTGGGCCATCTCCAGGTTCCGGCAAGGGTTCCGTCGCCGTCCAGGAGGTAAATGGTGCTGTCTATGCAGGCCAGTGCAAGCTGCGGAAGCTGCAGGTCGCCGTCGATGAGACCAATGGCGCATGAACCGGAAACCGGTCTTGCGTCGAGATAAAAGGGCCAGCCCTCCTGTTCGACGCCAAGAAGGCTGTATAGGTGAACCCTGCCGTCCTGGGTGGCGAAGGCGATGTCGGCCTGGCCGTCGCCGTTCAGGTCTCCCGTAACAGGGACCGTTCCCGTGGGATACCCTATGAGCTGGGGCCACCCGGGAAGTACGAGGCCGTCGTATCCCAGGACCGTTAGTTTGCTGTTGTTGGTGGAGCATACGATACCGTTCCCGTTGCCTCCGCCAAGGCTCACCTCGGTAGGCTGGTGCTGCAGCTGCGACTGGAGGTTTACCGGCCATCCCGGTAGCGGATCGCCCCTCAGGTCTAGAAGATGAACCCTTCCGTCGCTGGTGCCGTAGGTCAGCTCGAAGTAGCCATCGTCGTTCATGTCCGTGGCGGTGATTCCAGTTATCACGTTGCAGGTGTTCTCCACGGGCCATCCGAAGGCTTCGTTCCCCGCCAGGTCGATCAGGTGAAGGAAGCGGTCATTGTCGGCGTAGCAGAGAAGGATCTCGCCGGTCGAGCCAGGGACGGCCGCGGGGCGCAGGACCACCCCGGCTCCGTTTGAGACGGGGAATCCGGGAAGGGGAACTCCCCCTGAGGTCCAAGCCCCAAGCCCTGAACTGCCCAAGGGGATAAGCATTACCTGGCCGTACTCCGAGTGGGAAACTATGTGGGCCTCGCCTCTGGGCGTGGCCGGAAGCTGCATTTCCCATACCGGGAGTACTCCCCCAAGGAAGACCGTCACCAGGGCAGTTGCGATGTTCAAGGATACCTCCCGGGAATTATTTCGTTATCTTATGTGTTATGGAAAATACGGACATGGGCAACTGCAGTCAACTTGATCCCGAGGTTTTCGTACAAGTTTGCCCAGCCGTTGACCCTGGTTGACATGAACGGAATATTAAGCTAAATAAGAGGCAGAAAAGGCCGCGTGCGCCAAATCGGCCATCCGGAAGACAAAACAGGGGGGACCTGGAGGATATATATGAAACTGGTCGCTGTTCTCATCGTTGTGTATTCCACAACAGCGTTCGCCGGTTCGCTTCCTTATGCTTACGGTGATGTTATCAACGCACCCGACGCCTATGTTCTGGAGCATACTGAGGTCGAGATCGGGCTTGCTGCCAGCGCTTATTCCTTCGAGGACTCCACCGGCGCCGCGGACAGCGACGTAAAGTTAACCGGCTACATAGACATCGGAATACTCAGTTACGGCCAGATAGGGGCATCCTACCTGGCAGACGGCGGGCTGGTGCTTAACGCGAAAGTTGCCATACTCAAGGAGGGAATAACGGTTCCAGCCTTCTCCCTGGGTGTCCAGAACGGCCTGGGCGCCGAAAGGGTGGATTGTTTTTCAGGTCCTCCGGGCACTCCCGATTCAACAGGTACTATCTCGTCCATATGGGACGAAGACGGCTTCTACAACTACGACCACGCCCAGAACTGGTCTGTTTACGGCGTCGCATCCAAGGACCTCAGGTACTTCCTGGGCGCTCCCCTCACAGCGAGCCTGGGAATAGGCATCGGCAGGTTCGTGGGGGTCGTCGATTCCGGCGCCCTGGGAATAGGCAGTTCCATAGGGAACGGCCTTTTCGGTTCCCTGGTGTGGGATCCTTCGGAAAAGGTTTCAGTGGCCGTCGAGATCGACGGCAGAGACCTGAACATGGGAATGGACTACGCGATAAGCCGCCATGTGCAGCTGCACGTGGCCTGGGCGGAAGTGGAGCAGATGCTCTTCCCCGCCGAAGGCCAGAACCAGCAGGACATACAGCAGAATTCCAAGTTCACAGTTGCGGTTTCCTCAAGGTTCGGGCCCCTTTTCGGCGCCGGCCGTCTCGAGCTGGAGAGGGAACAGCAGAGGATCGAGAGGGCAAGGCAGAGGCTCGAGGAGCTGGAGGCAAGGCGTAGAGCAGCCGAATCAGAGCTCCAGAGGCTCCGCGATCTTCTAGACGAACGAAGGTAACGGCAATGGGAGTTCCTAATAACCCCCTGCCGCTTTTCATCGCAGCCGCTGCATTAGCCGTGTTCCCGGTGCAGGCCCAGGATGGGGCGGAACCGGAAAGCCCTGAGATAAGCACCATCCTGGTGAGGGCACAGCAGGAACTCCAGGGGCTCGAGGATCAGATAATGCGCGAGGAGGAGAGGCTGGCCCGTATAGAGGCCGAACTCACCCAGCTCCGCAGGCAGCATTCCATTTTATCCAGCGCCCAGTCGGCTTTCGAGCTTGGAGAGGAACTCTACAGCACCGGGTCCATCGTCTGGGCAAGGGACGCCTTCCAGTCTGTGGTGGACAACTTCCCCGATTCCGACTACTATCACCCCGCCCTTTTCCGGCTGGAACTCATAGCCTTCGAGCTGCAGGACTATCAGGGGACCATTGGCTACTACCAGACCCTCAGGGAGGTTTCCCCAGCCTTCGAACACACCGACATCGCCATCATCGTGGGCAGCCTCGCCAGGTATCACATGGGTGAGTTCCAGGAGGCCAGGACGGAACTGCAGCAGATAGGCCCCGGGAGCGATAATGCCGCCCTTGCGGACTACCTGGTGGCGGTCACTTACGTCGCCGAAGGCGACAATCAGGCCGCCATATCCAACCTCCAGAGTGTGATAGACGAAGCGGGAAGGAACCAGAGCGGCATCGCCGACAGGGCAAGGATAGCCATAGCTCAGATATATGTGGATCAGGAGCTTCTCGAGGAGGCCATCGCCGAGTACCGCAGGGTCAGTCCTTTCAGCTCATACTACGATGTGGCCATGCTGGGCCTTACATGGACCTACATGAAGCAGGAGAGGTATCAGGAAGCCTACAACCTTGCGGAACGGGTCATTGAGGAAGTCCCCGGAACGGAACTCTACAGCGAGTTCGAGCTGGCAATGGCCAACTGCGCCCTGGGCGCCCAGGATATAGACATAGCCATATCCATGTACCGTCAGCTGATGGATGAGTACAGGACCACCGGCGATTACTACGACACCTTCTTCTCCGGAGAGCAGGTCGCCGAGCAGTACGACTCCGAGAGGGAAAGGCTCGATCGTATCAGGCTTGGGCTCACCGAGCTTAAAGAGGAAGCCTACATGCAGGGGGACATGGAGCTTGTGGCGCTGATCGAGCAGGAAGAAGCAGCGCTCAGGGATCTTTTCGTGGACATCTCCCAGTTCGAGGCTTCACTTTCGATGCCCGTGGACATGGACGCCGAGACCATGCAGCAGGAGATCAACCGGCTCATAGCTTCTTCCCGGGCCAACGCCGAACGACTTGCGCTGGAAATAGAGAGCACGCAGGAGATAGCCACATCGGCGGGTACCGAGACCGACAGGCAGGAACTGATGCAGCTGGAACAGGAGGTCTCCCGGATCAGGCTGGCCCTTCAGGACCTTGCCAGCAAGATGGACACGGGAATGGCAGCGGATCACGACTGGATGCAGGAAACCCAGTACGGCATAGCCATAGCCACCTTCATGGAGAGGGAGCTGAAGAGGGACAGCCTGAATTACCTTGGAGCCTACTACACCAACAGGATAGAGGAAGCTTATTCCGAAGGGGACAGCCTCAGGGCCTCATCGCTGGTGGCCCAGAAGCAGGAAGAGACAGTTGCTCTTCAGCAGCGCATAGACGAGTCTGCCATAGAGTGCGCCAGCTACTTCGAGGAGTACCTTGCCCACTATCCGGAGAGCAGGTTCACCGCCGACATCCTGGTGAGGCTTGCCCAGCTGTATTACGAGATAGACAAGAACACATATCTCGACAGGGTCGCCTCCTCTGGAGGGGATTTCATACCAGCCGATTACTCCAGGACCATAGAGCTTTACCAGAGGGTGCTCAACCAGTATCCCGACAGCGAAGTGGAAGATGTGGCCCTTTATTCCCTTGGCTACGCTCTGAACGAGATGGGTGATCCCGACGGAGCAATCTCCAACTACCGCCGGCTGCTGAGGGACTATCCGGAGAGCCCCCTGGCGGCTGAAACCAATGTAAGGGCGGGAGACTTCTACTTCGACTCCTTCGAGTTCGACAGCGCATTCGTTTTCTACAACAGGGTGCTGGATTACCCCGACGCCACGTCCACCGTTTACCAGTTCGGAGTGTACAAGCTGGGATGGACCGCATACCTTCTGAACAGGTATGAACATTCCATTGCCCTTTTCGGATACCTTATCAGGGACAGCCAGAGGATGGACGACCTGGGTCTTAGGCGGAACACCGACATGGTGGGGGAGGCGATAGAATACCTTGCCCACGACTTCATGGAGCAGAAATCCGGCCCGCCTGTCCAGATGGCCACCAGCTTCCTGGACTACTTCGACGACCAGAACGTTACCGTTCAGGTTCTTACTCAGATGGGTGACTTCTACCTTGAGCAGGGGTACTGGATGGAGGGAATAGAGTCTTACCAGGCCCTTCTTCAGAGGGACCCCTACAGTACCGAGGCTCCATTCATACAGTCCAGGATCGCCATAGCCTACGAGGGTGCCGGGGATCTGGCCAGCGCCGCCACCGCCAGGGAAACCATCGTTGACAGGTACGGCCCGGAGAGTGAATGGGCCATGCAGTCCGGTGACTCCACGGTGTTCCAGCAGGTGGATTCACTCAGGGCATCGGCTCTTCAGTACTCCATCGGATACCACGGCAACCAGATACTCGAAGCCGCCGGTGACCCCTCGGTTACGGGCCCGCTGTATGCCGCCCTGATAGACAAGATAGAGCTTTTCCTCCAGGAATACGGCGACTCCAGGCAGGCCTACGAGTTCCGCTTCCTTCTGGGAGATGCCTACTACAACACCGGCGATTATGCCAGGGCCGGTGATGTCTACCTTGCCGTGGTCTACGACAGCACCTCAGCCCAGCAGAGGGAGAACGCCGCAGGCAATGCATTCAGCTCCTATTACGAAGCTTACTCCCAGCCCGGTGCGGACAGTCTCTACCTCAGGGAGCAGATGCACGAAGTGGCCATGTACTACTCCGACAACTACCCCCAGGGTGAGTTCGCCGCGCAGTTCCTCTTTGCCGATGCCGGGAATCACTACAACGCGGTTGACTACCCCACTGCAAGGGAAGCTTACATGAGGGTTTACAACGAGTTCCCCTCTTCGCCCTATACGGCCCGTTCCGCAAGGTTCCTGGCGGCGGCCTATGAAGCCGAAATGATGTATTCCGAAGCGGAAATATGGTACGGCAGGGCGGCGGACGCAGCCGCTCTCACAGGGGAGGAACTGGGAGAGGATGTGGAGCAGCTTGCCGCTGCCATGGCGTACAAGGACGCCGAGACCCTCGCCCAGTCTGAGGATGTGGAATCACTCCTTGCCGCGGCGGCCAGGTTCGAGGAGTCAGCCAGGGCCCATGTGGGTACGGAAGTGGCTCCCGTGGCCCTCTACGACGCCGGTGAGACCTATGGCAAGGCCGGGGACATAACCAACGCGATCAGGGTGTTCAAGGAGCTCGCAAACAGCTATCCCGAATCCGAGCTTGCGGCCGAGGGCATGCAGAGGGCGGCTTTCCTGGCCATGGAGGCTGAACAGTTCATCCTTGCCGGAGACACCTATCTCGAAGCATACAACAGGTTCCCAACCGCCGAGGGCATGCACGCCACTCTCTACAGCGCCGCCGTAGCGTACGAAGAGGGTGGTGCCGAAGAGCTTGCCATGGGCGTCTACCAGCAGATCATACAGGATCAGGCCGCCTCGCCGCAGACAATGGTGATAGCCCTGGGAGAGTACGGCGACTACCGGTACGACGCGGGAGACTTCCAGGGAGCCCGGGAGATATACCGGGAGTGCGTGGATACATACGACATGTACAGGGAGGGTCCGGCCAACCACGCCGCGAGGGGTGCTTTCCGGATAGGAGAGATACTGAGGAGGAACTACGACGCCATTCCTGCCACTCCTGAAACGGTGCAGCAGAAGGCCCAGATAAAAACCGAGGTCGAGAGCTGGTACGGCAAGTCCATCACATATAATGTGGACGTGTGGTTCATGGCCTCATGCGTCAGGGCCGGTGAGCTTTACGAAGACTTCGCCAACTCCGTGGCCTTCATGGATCCGCCGGCTTCCATAATCGATCCCGAGGCCATTGATGAATTCTACAATCAGCTTTATATACAGTTCTACGAACCCCAGATGCAGCGCGCAACCGACATCTATGTCACAGCAATAGAGAAAGCTGTGTCTGCCGGGGTTTCGAACGAGTGGGTGGACAAGGCCGCGGAGAACCTCGAGCTTCTCGCACCGGGTATGGTTTCCTCCCTTGGTCTTCCGGGATACGAGATAGAAACACCGGAGGCACCTGATACAACGGAAACCGGAACAGGTACCGAAGCAGGAGGCGCCGGCGGAGAAGAGGGGTTCGTTGAAGAGGGGTCCGGAGAGGAGACAGGCCAGTGAGAAGCGTTGCACTTCTTCTTCTGCTGGCAGTTCTCTGCGTTCCGGCAATGGCCCAGGAGGCCGTCCTCGAAGGTGGAAGGCTCATTCTCGAGGAGATCACCATTCAGGGTGAGCTTAGAACTCCACAGGCACTTTTCCTCATGCTGAAAAGCACGCCGAACCTGAGCAACGTGCTTCTTGAAAGGAGTTTTCTCGAGGATGTGGTCAGACCCATTTATCCCGGCGCATTCGCCACCGAGACAAGCTTTTCCGTTGCCGCCAGGGAATCCAGCGCCATGCCTGTATACATCAGGTACGGTTCGGTTGCGATCCTGGGCGGTCTGAGCGCGTGGAAATTCTCCGAAGGAGATGAAAGCACCGGAACTGTCTTTGCGGTAATGGCCGGGCTTGATGTGATTGGTAATTTACTGTACGACCTTGTAGGTCAGTAGTTTTGATAGCAGTTACTAGAGAGGAGCCCCTGTATGCGTAACAACCTGTTCTCCCTGATAGCGGTGATGATCCTTCTTGTCCTTCCCTCCACGGGATTTTCCCAGCCCGGGGAGGAGAACGCCGAAGCGGATACCGCTGCGGTGGATTCAGCCGCTGTGGACACCACCGCAGTGGACACCACCGCGGTAGCTGAGGAAGAAGTGGCCGCGGATACCACCGAAGTGGACCAGGCTGCGGAAGAAGAGGAAGAGGTCGTCGAGGCGGGCCTCCTCAGCAAGACCGCCACGTTCTTCAGGCAGGGCGGACCCGCCATGTGGGCCATTCTGGGATTCTTCGCCGTGGGTATAGTCATAACTATCGAGAGGCTCATCTTCCTCTTCGGAACCTCCCAGATGAACCCTGAGCAGCTCATGGCCAAGATAGCCTCCCTGATCCGAAAGGGAAGCATAGAGGGCGCCATCGCTGCTGTCAGTGAGGAGAAGGCTCCCCTTGCCAGGATAATCGAAGCCGCCCTGAGGAACTACAAGGGCACCGAGCGAGACATACAGAATGCCGTTGATGAGATGGCCCTGGCGGAACTTCCCAGGATCAACGCCAGGATCGGTTTCCTTGCCATGCTTGCCAACGTGTCTACCATGGTTGGTCTTCTGGGAACCATATTCGGTCTTATCGCCGCGTTCGCCGCGGTGGCCGCAGCCGATCCCGAGCAGAAGAGCGTTCTTCTCGCCAATGGTATTTCCCAGGCAATGAACACCACCGCCTTCGGTCTTATCTCCGCTATTCCTCTTCTGATAGTCCACTCCGTCCTCACATCCAAGGCGGATTCTCTGGTGGATGATATCGACCGTTACAGCGTCATGGTGATGAACATGCTGGCACAGGCCAGGAAGGAAGCCTGATGGCGAAGGCTGCATCGGGGCGGAGCAGAACGGGGAAACACCTTCCGGAGATCGATCTTCTCCCGGTGATGAACCTCTTCTGCTGCATAATACCGTTCCTGCTGTTCAGCGCAACTTTCCTTGAGGTCGTAGTCATTGAAATGGCCCAGACCGAAGGCGTCAGCAGTGCCGGTGCCGGGGCCACCGCCAACCTGATGCGTTCGGAGGAGGACAGGCTCCAGCCCAAGATAATCATGACGCAGCAGGAAATGTTCATTGGCACCGTCAGTGGAACGGTTCATGTGTGCTACGCCCAGGAAACGGTGGTCGACGGCGAAACCATAATCACCTTCCCCTGGGATTCGCTGGCAACGGACATTACCGAGGTTTACGAGCTTCTCGACGAAGCCTATCCCCAGATAGACTTTCACAAGATCACCATCCTCACCGTGGAGGAGATGCGTTACCAGAACATCATCAGGGCCATCGACATAGCCGGGGAGGCCGGTTTCGATCAGCCCGGTCTCCAGGTTGCTCCTTCCACTGCGGTGAGTTCCGCCATGAGGGGGGGGAACTGATGAGCGCCCCCTCAAAACGCAAGGTTCCTCTGCTTCTGGGTTCGGGCAAGTCAATTGCCCTTTCCCGGGGAGGCGACAAGAAGGTAACCCTGAACCTTACCTCAATGATCGACATGTTCACCATTCTTCTTGTCTTCCTTCTGAAAAGCTACTCAGCTGACGGGCAGATAGTTACCGTAAGCGATCAGCTGGTGCTTCCAAAGGCCCGGATGGAGCAGAGGGTTGAACTCAAGCTGGAGATCCAGGTCAACAACTCCGTGATAGTGGTGGACGGGGATCCTGTGGTATCGGTAACCCCGGACCTCCTCTCCTCAGGGAACTCCATACCTGAACTGGTAGTAAGGCTCAAGGACCATTTGGAATATTCCAGGCTCACCAGGGGTACACTTACTGAAGAGGAAACAAAGATCAACATCCAGGGAGATGTGGACATACCCGCGATCCTTCTTCAGAGGGTAATGGCAAGCTGTTCAGAAGCGGGGTATGCCACCCAGAACCTGGCTGTGATCAAGACGGAGACCCTGGAAGAAGGTGATGTCTGATGGGAGCCGATGTAAAAAAAGTGCTTGCCGTTGCTGCAATGCGCGACGGGAAGGTGGTAACCAAACTGCTTCCCGGAGACAGGGAGGTTACCCTGGGCTCCGGTTACAACAACAACATCGCAGTTGAGGGCGCGGGAATACCGGATTCCCTGGTTTTCATAAGAAAGGCCCCCGACGGCCAGTCCTGGGAGCTCAGGCTGTCCGACACCATGGACGCGCAGATAACTTCCGCCAACGGCTCCAGGCTGAAGTTCAGCGATCTGAAGGGACTTGGCATCTTCAGCACCGATGACAGCGGCAACTACATGCTCAAGGTCAACTACGGCGACCAGGGCATGGTCAACGCCGGACCCTTCATAATCCACTTCGGATTCATCGAACCCCCGAAGGTGGCGGAGAAGAAGGCTGAACCGAAGAAGAAGCCCGAACCGGTAAAGCCGGTTGAGACGAAGCCCGAACCTCCCGACAAGAGGGCTCTGAAGCTGGTTGTGGAGGGCGGCCCTGGAGGAAGACGGGAGATCTTCCCCAACGCCGGGATAATGACCATCGGTCAGGCCGATTACAATACGGTCGCCGTTAACTCCCCCGGTCTGCCCAGGATACACACCCTCCTTGAACCCGAGGAGGGGAACAAGTACATCCTCAGACTGCTTCCCGAGATAAAGGGCGGTGTGGAGGTGAAGGGAAGCGTCATTCCATTCGCCACACTCATCGAGAGGAATCTCCTCAAGCAGGAAAAACCCGGCGAACCCTACATCTGGGTCTTTGACAGGAACGTATCAGGTGTGTTCACTATAGGCGGGCTGGAGATATTCTTCGGCTTCGCGGAGCCTCCTCCAGAGGTGCTGAAGCCCAAACCGAAGCCTGAGCCTGTCATACCGAAGGATACCACGAAACCGGCGTTCTACGACTGGAAGACCTTCGCCTGCAGGCCCCACGAGCAGGTGACTTTCCACGTGAGCAAGAACGAGAATGACCGCTACAAGATCATTCTCGGCATAGGCCTGGCCATCGCTGTCCTGACCGGTGCGGTGACCGACAGGCTGATCATGGAAGTTAAGGAAACAAAGACCCAGATCCTCAGGAACGCTCCCAGCGCCAGGGTCGCCCAGCTTTCCGAAACCCCCCCGGCCGCCGAGGCCGGCCTGGGCGAGGAGATCATAAGCGACATGCCCGTTGCGAACATGGAAACCGCCGGAGCCGGCGGACCCGGCGGCAATCAGGGGCCTGCGGGAGCAGCCGCTGGAGCCGATGCAGCTGGAGATGTGCTCAGCAGCATCAGTTTCGCAGCCTACGGCACCGGAGCTGCAGGTGGAGGGGCCGGTTTCATAGGCGACCTCCAGTCCGCCGCGGCCTCCGGAACAGGTCTGGCCTCAGGCCAGACCGGCGACGCTCTCATAGCAGGAGCGGGAGGCGGAGGATCAGGCGGCCTTTCCGGCCTTGCCGGGGGCGGAGGAGGCGTTGCCGCATCCGCTGAAACCGTGAGCTCCAGCGAGATGCAGGCGGCACACCAGGCGGCGCAGGTATCCTTCAGCGCCAGTGCTTCAGGAGAGGCCATTGACCTTGGCTACAGGAACATGAGCGACATCCGCAGAAGGATCAACGTAATCAAGATGCGTGTTCAGACCGCTTATGAGAGCCTTCTGCGGACGAATCCCGGGGCAAGCGGAACGATCACCATCAACTTCTCCATCACCCCCAGCGGTTCCGTCACCGGTGTTTCCGTCAGTTGTCCGGGAGCACTGGCAAGCCTTCAGGGAACCGTAACCTCAGCTGTTCAGGGGCTGAACTTCGGACCTGCTCCAGAGCAGACCTCGAACCTTCCCGTCACCGTTCCCTTCAGCCTGGTACCACCCCAGTAGTACATTGACGGCCGCGGCATCGCCGCGGCCGACCCTGCCGTCTGGCCGCCCGCAAGTTTGTCAATCAAATCCTGTAACTCCTCTTCCAGTGAGCAATTATACATGGTATCAGGCCTATCTGCTCACTGGAAGGCAAGTTGTGGAACTAAGTTGACAAACTTGCGGGCGGCCGGAAGGCGGCCGGAAGGCATAAAAGAGGCCGCGGCGATGCCGCGGCCCCTTCATCAACCAGCGGAAGTGTACTAGTACATTCCGCCCATACCGCCGTCGCCACCTGGCATCGGCTTCTCGGGTTCAGGGATCTCGGTGATGATCGCCTCGGTGGTGAGGAGGAGTCCGGCGATGGAGCATGCGTTCTGAAGGGCGGTCCTGGTGACCTTGGTGGGGTCCACGATACCGGCCTTGAACATGTCCACGTACTCTCCGGTTGCGATGTTGAGACCCTCGGTCCTGGCCATGCCGCGAACTTTCTCAACTACTATAGCGCCTTCCATTCCAGCGTTCTGAACAAGCTGGCGGAGGGGAGCGGAGAGGGTGGTAAGGACTATTCTTGCGCCAACCTTCTCGTCGCCTTCGAGCTCCAGCTTCTCAACGGCGCTCTCGCAGCGGACAAGAGCGGTTCCGCCTCCGGGAACGATGCCTTCTTCAACGGCTGCCCTGGTGGCGTGAAGGGCGTCCTCCACCCTTGCCTTCTTCTCCTTCATCTCTGTTTCAGTTGCTGCACCAACGTTGATCCTGGCAACGCCGCCTGCAAGCTTGGCGAGCCTCTCCTGAAGCTTCTCGCGGTCGTAGTCGCTTGTGGTGTCCTCGATCTGCTTGCGGATCTGGTTCACGCGGCCCTTGATGTCCTCGGTGGCACCGCTGCCCTCGATGATGGTGGTATTGTCCTTGTCGATCTTGACAACGCCGCAGGTGCCAAGGTCGTCAAGGGTTATGTTCTCGAGCTTTATGCCCAGGTCCTCAGTGATGGAACGACCGCCGGTGAGTACGGCTATGTCGCCAAGCATGGCCTTGCGCCTGTCTCCATAGCCGGGGGCCTTAACTGCGGCCACCTGAAGCATACCGCGTACCTTGTTCACCACGAGGGTGGCGAGGGCTTCACCTTCGATGTCCTCGGCTATGATGAGAAGGGGACGACCCATCTGGGCAACCTTCTCGAGAACCGGCAGCAGGTCCTTCACATTGCTGATCTTCTTCTCGTAGATGAGGATGTAAGGCTTCTCCAGAACCACTTCCATGTTCTCGGGATCGGTTACGAAGTAGGGGGAGAGGTATCCGCGGTCGAACTGCATTCCCTCAACGACGTCGAGGTCGGTAGTCATGGACTTGGCTTCCTCGACGCTTATGGTGCCGTCTTTGCCTACTTTTTCCATTGCGTCGGCAATGATCGCGCCAATCTCATCGTCGTTATTTGCGCTGATTGTGGCAACCTGTCTGATCTCGTCCTTGCCCCTGACTTCCTCGGAGAGTTCCTTGAGTTCTTCGACTACCGCTGCAACGGCCACGTCTATACCCCTCTTGAGGGACATGGGATTCGCCCCTGCGGTGACGTTCTTCAGACCCTCGCGGTAAACTGCTTCGGCCAGAAGGGTTGCGGTTGTGGTGCCGTCGCCTGCGACGTCACTGGTCTTGCTGGCAACCTCGCGGATGAGCTGGGCGCCGATGTTCTCGAACTTGTCGGGAAGCTCGATCTCCTTCGCGACCGTTACGCCGTCCTTGGTGATGGTTGGGCTGCCCCATTTCTTCTCTATGACAACATTGCGGCCCTTGGGTCCCAGGGTGACCTTGACAGCCCTGGAAAGCTGTTCAACACCGGAAAGTATTGTTTGCCTGGCGTCCTGATCGAACTTGAGTTCCTTGCCTGCCATGATGGGATTCTCCTTACTGCTCTATTACGGCGAGGATGTCATCCTCGCGGATGATAACGAGTTCTTCGCCGTTGACGGTGACGTCGGTGCCCGAGTACTTTCCAATGAGGATCTTGTCACCAACTTTTACTTCCGGGGCAATGAAATCGCCGTTCTTTGCGCGCTTGCCCTTTCCCACGGCAACGATGGTTCCCTCGAGGGGTTTTTCCTTTGCCGTGTCGGGAAGTACTATTCCGCCCTTAACGACTTCCTGGGGCTCTTCCCGACGGACTATGATCCTGTCGAAGAGCGGCCTTACCTTCAGTTCTGCCATTTCCTTCTCCTTTCGTGAGGAATTCTGTTCAGGCAAAAACGATCAATCCTAACCCTTGTTCTTATTTTCGCGATTCTATCTGAAGCAAGGATTATGCCACAGAAAAACCTTTCCTTGGCTGTGTGCATAACGCAATGTGGCGCATACATAAAACAGATGATCGGCGGATACCCGGAAACCCCAGGTGGAATGGTATGGGCCAGTTTGGCGCAATGGCGCTGGGTGGCTTCATGGCGCATGGGTATATTCGGCTTTCCGCTCACATGGAGGTAAGAATGGATTCCGTTGTAATCATAGATGACAGGGGAGCGAATCTCGAGCAGGTATCACGGGTTCTCGACGGAGCCCGGTTCGAGCTGGGTCCCGATGCTTCACGGGCGATCATGGAAGGCAGATCCAAAATCGAACTTCTTCTCCAGTCGGGGAGGGCGATTTACGGAGTGAACACAGGATTCGGCAGGCTTGCGAGCACGGTGGTTCCCCGGGAGGAGCTCTCCCTTCTGCAGAAAAACCTGCTGCTGAGCCACGCGTGCGGAACTGGAAGGCCGTTCAGCCGGGAACTGGTAAGGGTCATGATGTTCCTCCGGGTCGTATCCCTCGCCAGGGGCAGAAGCGGCATAAGGCTCGAAACGGTTCAGGCGCTTGTGCGGATCGCCAACAGCGACTACATCCCCCTGGTCCCATCACAGGGTTCCCTGGGGGCATCCGGCGATCTGGCGCCCCTTGCCCACATGTGCCTGCCCATCCTCGGTGAGGGCGAATGCACCGACGAAGACGGTAATGTACTCCAGGGCGACCAGGTCCTCGAGGAGCTGTCCATGGAGCCGGTGGTGCTCCAGGCGAAGGAAGGGCTGGCCCTTATCAACGGCACCCAGGTGATGACCGCTGTGATGTGTGAAGCCCTTCTGAAGGCACTGAACCTCATGGAGGCCGCCGACTCAGCCGCAGCGATAACCCTTGAAGCCCTCCTGGGCACAGACGCCGCGCTGGACGGTGAGCTTATAGGATTAAGACCCCATCCCGGCGCCGCTGTTTCGGCGGCTAAGATAAGGGACCACCTCCAGGGTTCCGACATAGTTCACAGCCACCCTTCCTGCGGCAAGGTTCAGGACGCCTACTCCCTGCGATGCACCCCCCAGGTCCACGGGGCTTCGAGGGATGCCATGTCCTATGTGAAGCAGGTGGTGGAGAGGGAGCTCCTCGCGGTAACCGACAATCCCCTTCTCATGGAGGACGGCAGGGCCGTAAGCGGGGGCAACTTCCACGGACAGCCCCTTGCCCTGGCCGCGGATCATCTGAAGATCGCCGCCGCCGAGCTGGCCAACATCTCCGAGAGAAGAACCGAAAGGCTGCTGAACCCGGACCTCAGTGGCCTGCCCGCATTCCTCTCCCCGCATCCGGGCACCAACTCGGGGCTGATGATCGCCCAGTATACCGCTGCGTCCCTGGTCAGCGAGAACAAGGTGCTGGCCCACCCTGCAAGCGTGGACAGCATTTCCGTCAGCGGAGCCCAGGAGGATCACGTGAGCATGGGCACCACCGCAGCCAGGCAGGCTCTCGAGATAGTTGAGAACAGCTGTCATGTTCTCGCGGTGGAACTTGCCGCTGCGGTTCAGGCCCAGAGGTTCCTTGACAGGGGCAGAAGGGGCAAAGGAACTGAGCACACCTTCAAAATTGTTTCTGAAGTGTTCCCTCCCATGGACAGTGACAGGCATTTCGCCTCTGATATTGAGGGCATAGCTCTCCTGGTTCAGGAGGGCGCAATAAGCTAAACCACATCGGGGTGCTGCCACAATGGCGGCTGAGATCATACCCGTTGAACCTGATCCGGATAATGCCGGCGCAGGGAATCACAGAGAGCTTTACGGTTTTCGTTCCCAGTCGGCATCCGGTGGAAAAGGAGGATCCAGAAATGGAACACCTTGTATCCATGGCCATCGCCGGGGACTATTTCGATAAGCTCAAGTCCAGTTTCTCCGCTGATGTGGCAATAGCAGGCGGCGGTCCCTCAGGGCTCGTTGCGGCGGCCCTGCTTGCGGAAAGGGGTTTCTCGGTGAACCTCTATGAGAAGAACATCTCCCCGGGAGGCGGCATGTGGGGGGGAGCCATGATGTTCAACTCCATAGTCATAGAGGAGGCAGCATGTGACATTGCCTCTGCAAGCGGAATCAGGCTTCGCAAGGGAAACGAATCAGGCTGCCTGGCGGATTCGGTTCAGGCAACAGCAGCGCTTATCTCCAGGGCGTGCAGCGCAGGGGCGAGGGTGTTCAACTGCACCGCGGTGGAAGACGTGAGTGTGGACGGTTCGGGAAGGGTGAACGGTGTCGTGGTGAACTGGAGCCCCGCCCTGAAGCTGGGAATGTACATTGATCCCCTGATGGCCAGGGCAAGGTGCGTACTGGACGCCACAGGTCACCCTGCTTTCGTTGTCACGAAGTTCCTGACCAGGCATCCGGACTGCGCAAGGGTTCCCGGTGAAGGCTGCCTTAATGTTCTGGATGGAGAGCGCCATACGGTGGAGCATACAGGTGAGGTCTTTCCGGGACTCTTCGTGAGCGGCATGAGCGCCTGCGCCTTTGGAGGAGGGAACAGAATGGGCCCGGTTTTCGGAGGCATGCTCCTCTCGGGAGAGAAGGCTGCCGGTGAGATAGCGGGGATCCTGGAGAACTGACTGGATCAGTAAAGCCCCGGGTCCCGGGAGGGGCCCGGGGAACCTGGTCCTCCCTCATCGCTGAAGCCCATTTCCTCCAGCTCCTGCTCTATCTTTTCCGGGTCCTCTCCGGCCTCAAGTCTGTTCAGTGCGTGTTCCAGCTCAGGGCCCAGATCCTCGCCCATTTCGTCGGCCATCCTCCTGACCGCCCGGGCCATGGATCGGGGGTCGTTCTCATCGATGTCCGCCAGGTCGGCGGCCATGTCCTCGTCGGATCCTCCCCCCTTGGACGATGTGGTGGAGAAACTGCTCATGACCCTCTTGAGGTCGCCTCTGCCGCACTTGGGGCATTCCAGTTCGCCTTCCTTGCGGTCGCCCCGCATAAGGAACTGGAAGATGGTGTTGCAGTCGTCGCACAGATACTCGTATATGGGCATCAGGAATCCCTTTCTGTGAATCGTCCGAAAACTCCTTCTCCCACCGGGGTTCCCACCGCTCTGGAAACCACCGGACATTTCACCACGAAGGAATGATAAATCCTGGGGTCGCCGGAGCCAAAGAGGCCCTCCAGGTTTCCCTGGCCCTTGGCAAGAATCACATCGGCCGTCTGGAACACCTCGAGGGGCTTGCCCTGAAGCATATCGGGAACCACCGCAGGAAGATCCGTTCCGCTGGGGAGGATCTCAGCCTCATTGTGAAGCCCAGCCTGAACGGCATCCTCCGTAAGGGCGTCGTTCATTACCGGTCTCTCCCTGGTCATGTAGTACCTCCTTCCCGTGAATCCACTCAGCTCGAGGAAAAGCCTGTCCATTACCGTTTCACCGGCGTTGTCGCCCAATATGAGAAGTACCCGGGCATCGTCAAGCTCTTCGAGGAAAGAAGACCTTTCATCCACCGCCAGGGGCTTGTGAAACAACGCTGAAAGCTCCTCAGGCCCGGGCAGAGGGTTTCCCTGACCCACATCCAGCAGGTTGCACCAGGTTGCCGCCGAAAGGGCTTCCATTGCAGGGGAGACGGAGCGAGAGAACCTGTTCCTCAACTCGTCGTAAATGGAGAGCAACTTGTCTGTGAACAGCTTTTTCTCTTCTGAGAAGATGTCCTCACCTGAAAGGGAAGCAGTCCGAAGGAGTTCCCATGCCTCCACTCCCGCCAGCGGGGGAGTCAGCCCCATTCTGAGATTGTCGAATATGAGACCGGTGAACCTTTCGTAGTCTTCCACGGAAAGACCCGCCCGATCAACGTAATCGGAGAATCCCCGGCTGAAACACCGGATGCATTCTTCACCCGGGCTAAGACCCAATTCCCGATCCCTCGAGGAACAGTCCGTGAATTCTGGCGTCGTCGGTCAGTTCAGGATGGAAGCTGCTGAGCCATATGTTCCCGTACCGCAGGAAGACGGCCCCTTCCTCCACGGAGGAGAGTACTTCAACACCGGGATCCAGGGGAACGAGCAGCGGAGCCCTAATGAATACCCCGGGATAGGGATCATCCAGGCCCTTGACCTTAAGGTCTTCCTGGAAGCTGGCGACCTGCCTGCCGAAGCTGTTCCTCACCGCCCTGACCGGGGCCAGTTCCAGCCCGGGCTGATCGATGAGGTGTTCCCTTTCGGTTATCTCGGTGGACACCAGTATGGAGCCGGCGCATGTTCCCCAGACGGGAAGACCTCCACTGGCGGCGTCCTTCAGGGGAGTTTCCAGGTCCCACCTTCTTATGAGCCTTATCAGGGCGGTGGATTCTCCTCCTGGTATTATCAGGCCGGAAATGCCCTTCAGATCAGCGGGAAGTCGGACCTCGACCGTGGAGCATCCGCAAATGCGGAGCATCCGGACATGCTCACTCACGCCGCCCTGCAGGGCCAGGACTCCCACAGAGGGTTTCATTTACCAGCCCCTGTCAGCCATTCTCTCCTCTTCGGGAATGGAGGAGATATTGATCCCCACCATGGCTTCCCCGAGACCGGCGCTGACCCTGGCTATCACATCCGGCTTGTCGAACTGGCTCACGGCTTCAACGATGGCCTTTGCCCGTCTTGCGGGGTTGCCGCTCTTGAAAATACCGCTTCCAACGAAAACGCCGTCTACTCCAAGCTGCATCATAAGGGCGGCATCGGCTGGTGTGGCCACGCCTCCGGCGGCGAAGTTCACCACTGGAAGGCTGCCGTGTTCATGAACGTACTTAACCAGCTCGTAGGGAGCGCCCATGTTCTTGGAAACGGACATGAGCTCCTCGAAGGGGGTGGCCTGAAGCTTCCTCATGTCGCCCAGGACGGACCTGGCGTGGCGAACCGCCTCTACAACGTTCCCGGTTCCAGCCTCGCCCTTGGTCCTTATCATAGCGGCGCCCTCGGCGATCCTTCGGAGCGCTTCCGCGAGAACCGTGGCCCCGCATACGAACGGAACCTTGAAATCCCACTTGTTCACATGGTTTGCCTCGTCGGCGGGGGTGAGCACCTCGGACTCGTCTATGAAATCGATCTCAAGGGCTTCGAGGACCTGTGCCTCAACGAAATGGCCTATCCTGCACTTGGCCATTACCGGAATTGTCACCGCTTCCTGGATCCCCCTGATCATGTCGGGGTCGGACATCCTTGCGACCCCGCCCTGGGCCCTTATGTCCGCCGGAACCCGTTCCAGGGCCATAACGGCGACGGCCCCGGCCTCTTCGGCTATTCTGGCCTGTTCAGCGTTCACAACATCCATGATGACCCCGCCCTTGAGCATTCTGGCGTGGCCGGTCTTTACCTTCCATGTTCCTTCGTCTCGTACAAAACTCATGATCCTACCTCGTGGACAGAACCGAATCCATGAACTCCATGCCGGCGTCGTTCCATCTCATGAAGGACGTCCGGAGGCGTTCCGCGGTTCCATCTCCGTTATGTCCGGAAACAGCGGTCCTGAAGGTGAAGATACAGTCGGCCGAAGCCTTCAGATAATCCGTCCACTTCACTTCCGCATCTCCGGGCAGGTTGTCTCTCGGGGACTCAAGGGCCATGGCAAGCGCGGATTCGGCCCTCAGCAAGGCAGCAGAAGCCTCGATGCTGCCGTATGAGCCGCTTTCAAGGGCGGTCCACGCATCCATCAGCCCCGCTATTTCGCGGTCTACAGAACAGAAAACACCGGTGTTCACCCCGCCGGCGCCTGCGGCTGCCGGGATGATCCCCGCGATCAGTACCATCACAGCTGTTCTCATGGCTGGAATATACTATTCCCGCAATGGCGTCCAAACCGTTTACACCCCGTCGATATCGTAGTATTATGTAAGCTGCTTTCTGAGGTATCAGTTACAGACGGGAGTTTCGTGAAAACGGTCGCCTACATTGCGGTGCTTCTGATCTTCACCTGCAGGGCTTTCGCTGGTCTGGTGGAAGACTGCTCCCTCAGGGGAATTCCCGTCATTTCAGCAACCGTATCCGATGATCTGCTCCTTGTCACCATGGAGGGCAGCCTTGCCCGGGGAGATTCCCTCCTCAAGCACTATGGCGGTGTTTTCTACATCCTTGCCGACAGCATAGCCTCCGGCTGGCCGGTGCTGGGCCTTCAGGTGGACATACCAGGAGCCTCTCTGATCCTTTTCCGGGAAGATGTTTTCAGCGCTGTGGAGAGGATGCAGCAGGGGCTCGACGAGTCCGTAATAGCCGGCTGGATACTTGAACACACATGGGTCAGCAGGAACGGTCTATAACCCGCCCTTGCCGAACAGGATCACAGGGATCGTCTTCACCACAAGCCTGAAGTCCAGCGTGTGGGAAGCGTCTATCGTGTAGAGGAAATCCAGGAACTGGGCCTTGTCGAAGGGCAGACGGCTCCTGCCGTAGACCTGCCATATTCCCGTGAGACCCGGCTTGATCATGAACCTTCGTCTCTGCCAGCCCTTGTAGTGCTCCAGCTCGTACGGTATGCAGGGTCTGGGGCCAACTATGGCCATGTCTCCCTTCAGAACGTTGATCAGCTGGGGGAACTCGTCCAGGGATGTCTTCCTTATGAACCTGCCCACCGTGGTTATCCTGGAGGTCTGATCGAGTTTGAAGGTCTCTCCGCCCTCTTCGGCGGTGTTGCCCCTCGCGTACTCCCTGAAGTACTCCCTGTGCTGCTCCTCGTTTGCCTTACCCTGGCGCATGGAGCGGAATTTCAGGAACTTGAAGACCCTCATACCCCTTCCGACCCTCTCCTGGCGGAAAAGTACCGGGCCTCTGCTGGTCAGCTTCACCATAGCTGCAATCAGGATGAGCAAGGGGGAAAGCAGAAGGAGGGCGGCGGCCGCCAGCAGGACATCGTAGAACCTTCCTATGGTGACTATTCCAGGCCTGTTGACCGTTCTTAAGAAGGCAAGGGCGCCATAATCCTCGAGACTGAACCATGGGTCGAAGTAGCCCAGGTCAATTATCTCGTTGCCGTAGATCACGAAGGGGATCCCTATGTCGTGCATCAGTATGCAGGTCTCGGCGATGCAGTCCATGGAGTGCCTCTGATCGAAGAGAAGTATCGCTCCGCTGCATCTCTGCCGGTCCAGTGTTTCCCCCACTTCCCTCGCTATGTCGTCAGGGTTTTCGGGAAGGGGGACCGACCACTGAACTACCCTTTCCTCCGAGGCGTAAATGCGCGTTTTCTTCAGCAGGGCAGCGATCTTCCCGTTCTTCGAAGGGCTGCCGGCTATGAGAAGGTTACTTCGCCTCCGTCTTTTACCGCCGTAAAAAGCCACGAACAGGGCTGGAAGGAGGAAGAGCTTAATCACCAGAGTGAGGAACAGGAAGATGAACATGTTGAAGACGATAACGAACCGGCTGTCTATGAATACGCTTCTGGCGCCCTTGAGAAGGAAGACCAGAAGCATGAAGACCCCTGTGACGATGAAAACCATCCTCATGACCCGGTAGAGAAGCATTGGCCGGTTCAGCGTTGTCCTTACCGAGTAGAGGTTCTCCACCACTGAGGTGATGTAGTAGCCCAGGAAGAAGAACAGGCCGGTGCCGATGTATTCCGAAAGGGGAAAGGCCTTCAGGTTCCCGGACCTGAGCAGCACCGCGGCGATCATGGAGATCCCCACGGAAAGCACATCCATCACCACGCCGGCGGCGTAGTACCTTCTGTTCAGGGAAAGGACCCTGGCAGTTGGCAAGTTATCTCCCCGCGAAGAAGTTCTTGACTTCCATCGCCACCTCAGCCTGCTGTTCCGGGGTTATCTCCGGGAACATGGGCAATGTGACGTTCTCTCCGGCGTTCTTCTCGCAAACCGGGAAGTCTCCCCTGGAATAACCCAGGTATTCATAGGCCGGCTGGGTGTGCAGCGGTTCAGGATAGTGAAGCCCCGCGCCGATACCCTTCCCGGCCAGGTATTCCCTCAGCTCGTCACGATGCGGTGTGTGCACCGCGTAAAGATGGAAAACGTGCCTTGCGCCGGGTACCGCTACGGGAAGCTCCAGAGGGGTGCCCTGAAGAAGACTGCCGTATCGTTCCGCCGCGGCTATCCTCAGGTCGTTCCAGCGGTGTATGTGCCTGACCTTGACCCCGAGGACCGCACCCTGGAACGCACTCATCCTGTAGTTGTGCCCTATGGCCTCGTAGTAATACTTCTCCCTGGAGCCGTGGTCCCGGAGGCTTCTGAGCCTTCCGGCCAGTTCGTCATCGTTGGTGGTCACGGCACCACCCTCGCCGTAGGCTCCCATGTTCTTGCCCGGGTAGAAGCTGAAGCTCGCCGCGTTGCCGAAGCCTCCGGTCATTCTGCCCTCGAGGCTTCCGTCGTGGGACTGGGCAGCATCCTCGAAGAGGTACAGACCGTACCTGTCGGCCACTTCCTGGAGTTTCCCGTAGTCCGCAGGCTGGCCGTAGAGATCCACCGCTACTATCCCCCTGATCTCCGCTCCGGTCCTGGGATCGACCGGTTTACCCGACGAGGAGCAGGATGTCAGGAAACGATCCGTTTCTTCGGCGGAGATGTTCCATGAGGAGGGCTCGGCGTCAACGAAGACGGGGACATGCCCGGCAAGCACTATTCCCTCGGCGGTTGCGGTGAATGTGTTCGGGGGGGTAATGAGACCGCTGCCCCGGGGGATGTCCGCGGCCCAGATCATGCCGTGAACCGCCGCGGTTCCACTGGAAAGGGCAATGCAGTGCCTGACTCCGCAGAGTTCAGCGAACTTTTCCTCGAAGTTCTTTACCTTAGGGCCCAGGACATAATGGCAGGTTTCGAGAACCTCCTCTATTTCAGGTCTGACCTCGTCCTTTATCTGTTCGTACTGCGCCTTGAGATCAAGGAATGGTACAGGCATATCCTACCTCTTTTTCTTTTGTGGCTTGTATCAGCATGGTAAAATAACACAGAGCATGGAACGAATCAAATGGATATCAGCACCCCTCCGGCTATTGCCAGGAGGATGCCGATGAGATTCGTGGTGGAGGGCTGTTCCTTCAGTACGAATACCCCGAAAACCACCGCCAGCACGGGATAGAGGGCCGAAAGGGCGGTGGATGTGCTCACCGGCCCGCAGGATACCGCCTTCTGAAAGAAAATCAGCGCCAGCCCCCCAAGCACTCCCGCCAGGGCTGCTATGAGCACTCCAGTGGTGTCGGCGTTCCTCAGCGTCTGGCCCAGCGACAGGAAGAGGATTACCACCGTGAACAGGGAGAAAAGGGTGTAGATCATTATCGAGGGCCAGTGCCCTATCCTTGTGGATGACATCTTCACGAGGATGGCCCAGAAACCCCAGAGCACTGTTGCGACCAGGCTGAAGGTGATATGTTTCTCCATAGGCGGCCTGCTCCGTTTCGATTTCGATTCAGTTTATGAAGAGAGCGGGTAAGGTCCTGCAAAACGAAAACTCAGCCGATAATATAGTTGATCCCCGCATAATGAGAACGAAGGATGTGCCATGAAATCCCTGTTAGCACTGTGTCTTGTTACCTCAATACTCACCGCTTCGGAGGGGGAGATGTCCCTCTGCGGAACCGAGGAACTCCTTCCCATCGGATTAACTGACGAAGAACTTACAAGGCTCCATGAGATAGGCACCTGGCAGGACGCCACCGATCCTCCTCCGGATGGTGTAAGGAACCCCGGAGAGTTCGAGCCGGCCACCGGAGTTATGGTAAGATGGCCCCTGGGAGTTCCCTACGACTTCCTGGTGGACGTGTCCAGCAACAGCGAACTCTGGGTGATAGTATCCTCCTCGCAGCAGGCCTCCGCCCAGTCTGCCCTTACCTCCGCCGGCGTCAACATGTCCAACACCGACTTCATAGTGGCTTCCACCAACTCGATCTGGGTAAGGGACTACGGCCCCTGGTTCATAGTTCTTCCAGACGGTACCCAGGGCATTTTCGACTACGACTACAACCGCCCCAGACCCCTGGACGACATTATCCCACAGGTGATTGGCGATCAGTGGGGGATCCCTGTCTATATCTCCGACATCGTCCACACAGGTGGGAATTACATGTCAGGAGGTCTCGGGGAGTCCATGTCCACCAACCTGGTCTATGTGGAGGACCCGAATCCCGATTCCTGGGTCAATCAGCAGATGGAGGACTACCTGGGCGTTACCGACTACACCACCTTCGAGGACCCGCAGCAGAGCTACATAGATCACATCGACTGCTGGTCGAAGATACTCGCTCCCGACAGGATAATGGTGCTCCAGGTACCTCCCTCCCACCCTGACTATGCGGCCCTGGAGGCTGTGGCCGACGTTATAGAGGGCAGCCCCTGCCCCTATGGATACAACTGGAACGTTTTCAGGGTTTACTCCAGCGGTACCGAAGGCTATGTGAACGGCCTTCTCCATAACGACACCTACTACATGCCCGTATGGAACACAGGGAACGACTCACCGGCGCAGATCGCCTTTGAGAACGCCCTGCCCGGCTATACCGTAAAGGCCGTGTACTACGGTGAGTTCCAGAACACCGACGCCCTTCACTGCAGAAGCAGGAACGTTATGGACAGGTACATGCTGGAGGTACTGCACACCCCTGTGGCCCAGGAGCAGTCGGGCTTTCCGGTAACGGTCAGCGCATTCATCAGGCCCAATCCCGCCAATACCCTGGTTTCGGCGAACCTCCACTACAGGGTTAATTCCGGTTCCTTCACCGAGGCAGCCATGACCCCGCAGGGGGGGAATAACTACTCTGCGAATGTGCCGGGGCAGTCCAACGGCGACTTCGTGGAGTACTACATAAGGGCGGAGGATTCCTCCGGAAGGGTTTCGGCCCATCCGCAGTTCGCTCCCTCGACATGGTTCAACTCCTACAGCGTTTCCTCAACAGGGGTTGCTCAGGGTGAAGCGGGGCCTGTGAACCTTCCCGGGATGCTAAGCCCGAATCCGTTCTCCTCATCCCTCGTGTTCGCCGGTGAACCAGACACACAGTTCACCGTGCTCGACCTTTCCGGCAGAACGGTCTTCCAGGGCACCGCCGACTCCCAGGGGCTGATGACATGGGTACCCGGCGGGGATATTCCCGGCGGGGTCTACCTGATAAGGTTCTCAGGACCCTCCAGGGGTGTTTCCAGGGCGGTACTCATCCGCTAGGCGACCCTGTAATTGACGTACCCTCCGGCCAAAACCAGCAGGGCTCCTGCCAGTACCGCGCCGGAGGGTACTTCGTTGAACACAGTGACCTGCCAGATAACGGAGAAAACAACGCTAAGGTAGCCGTATATGGCCACCCTTCCCCCCTGGGCGTACCTGTAGGCGGCGGTCATCAGAACCTGACCCATTACGCCTGCGGCGCCTATCCCCAGAAGGGGGACCAGCGCTTTCGTCCCGGGCATTACCCCCGAGGAAACCGCATGCGGAAGGAAAAGCGCAAAGGTCATCAGACTGAACCAGAAGACCACCCTCAAAGGAGAATCGTATTTCCGAAGGGCTCTGAGCGTTGTGTATGCCCCTCCTGCAAACACCGCGGAAGCAAGGGCCGGGATCACTCCCCCGGTGAGCGAAAGACCGTCAGGAGCGGCCACCAGCCCTACTCCGGTGAAGGCGATGAGAATGGCAACGGCCTGAGCGCGCCTCAGCTTCTCTTTCAGGAAGAGCCATGAGAAAAGCACCACGAAGAAGGGACTCAGTTTGTTGATGGTGACGGTATTGGAAATGGGAAGACGCTCGAGAGCATAGAAATAGAGCACCATTCCCAGGGTTCCAAGGGCGCATCTGAGGAAGAGCAGGGAGGGCTTGTTCGACAGAAGTGACTCCCCCCTGCGAATCATCAGGACCAGGGTTACCGCCGCCGCGACGAAGCCCCTGGCAACCAGTTTGCCGCTTGTTCCTATCCCTGAATCCGAAGGCACCAGCTGAACCGACAGGGGCACCAGCGAAAGGAACAGGGCTGCCGCGGTCATGAGCACCGCCGCTTTCGTGGAGTCCGTCAAACATCCACCTTTACCAGCCGGTACTCCCTGCTTCCCAGGCCGATCCTCTCGCCTGTTTCCAGCTGAAGGGTCCCGTCCCTGTCCGGCCTGGCGGCGCGGAACTTGTCGCATCCAGCCGGGGCATTCCCTCCCAGGGGTTCCGCTGCGGTGACCAGGTCGAGACTGGCCTGGTCGATTGCCACCGGATCGTCCGAGGCAAGTACTCCTATATCGGCCACCATGGGAGGCCCCTCCTTCTTCATGCAGTCGCAGTCCGGGGAGATGGAGGTGAGGAAATTAACATATACGGGTACTCTGACGGCCATGGTTGCCGCCAGGGCGTACTCGGTCATCCTCGTCATGAAGGCGTCGGCCTCCTGGTTCCACCTTATACCGATGGCTCCGAAGGGGCATATTCCTATGCATTCCCCGCAGCCTGTGCATTCATCGGGGTCGATCCGAGCCTTTCCGCCTTCCTTCAGTATCGCAGAGGAACCGCACACGGGAACGCACAGGAAGCAGCCTGTGCAACGGTCGGCCCTCACGGAGGGCATCACCGAGGAGTGCTGGTATATTTTTCCCGCCTTTGAGGCCCAGCCCATTCCCAGGTGTTTGACCGCTCCGCCGAAACCCGCGAGGAGATGCCCCTTGAAGTGACTCACCATGACCGCGGCCCCTGTTCTTTCCAGTGCTCCGGCCAGCCTGGCGGTGCCTGTGGAACAGCACTCCGGCAGCTTGACCGGGAACTCCTCGGTTCCGGTGAGTCCGTCCGCCACGATGAAAGGGGGAAACTCAGGCATCCTGAAGCCGTGTTCCCATGCAAGGGCTGCATAGTCAGGCGCCGTCATCCGCCTCCCTCCGTAGAGGACCGTTGTGTCGGTGAGGTATGTTCTGCCCTCTGGAAGCTCCAGGGCGTCTATCACATGTTTCAGCATGGCAGGGGGAACGTAGGAGGAGTTGCCCTCCTCCCCGGGGTGGTGCTTCACCGCCACCAGTGATCTGTCATCCGGTTCAGTCACCGGGACGAAGGGTTCCAGAAGGGCTTGGAAGCCCCGGGCATCCATGTGCCCGATGCCGAGGAATCTTACTGTTCTCATCTTGCCGTCCTTTCCACAGGGCAGAATATATCACAGCCAACTCCTTCCTTGCCTGACATCATTTATCGGCGTATTCTTGGTGCATGAGCAGTCTTGTCTGGGTAGAACTGGCCGCCGGGAACCCGGATCACAACCTGGCGGAGATAAGAAGGGGTCACGGTTTCCGCGGCATTCACTGCGCGGTGGTGAAGAGCAACGCCTACGGACACGGGGTGAAGGAAATGCTTCCTCTCCTCTGTTCGGCGGACTGGCTGGCGGTGAACTCCCTTGAGGAGGGCCTTGAATTGAGGAGTCTGGGGGAAACCAGACCGGTCCTTCTGCTGGGCCATGTTCCCCTGGGAAGACTTGGCGAGGCAAGGGATTCCCGTCTCAGGGTAATGGTATGCAATTTCGAAACACTGGAAGCAGCCTCCCTGCTTCCCGCGGCTGAACTGCCACTCCTGATGCACATGAAGGTGGAGACCGGAACCTGGAGACAGGGGGTTCTTCCAGAGGATGCAATGAAGCTTGCCGGGGGAATAGTGAACACCCCTGGAGTGAAGCTAGACGGCGTCTATACCCACTTCGCCAATATAGAGGACACGCTCAACCATTCGTATGCCAGGGAGCAGCTGAACAGGTTCACAGGCGTTGTCCGGGAACTGGCAGCGGCGGGCATAAGACCGCCAGTGGTTCACACCGCCTGCTCAGCAGCGGCCATTCTCTTTGACAGCACCCATTTCAGCATGATAAGGACCGGGATCTCCCTCTACGGCCTCTGGCCCTCCAGGGAGACAAGGCTTTCCGCGGTCTCCATGGGCGTGAGCATGCCGGAACTGAGGCCTGTTCTCTCGTGGAAGACCAGGGTGGTACAGCTGAAAACGGTTCCCGCCGGCAGCTACATAGGCTACGGCTGCACCTTCAGGACCATGAGGGAAACGAAAATGGCGGTGCTTCCCGTGGGGTACGCCGATGGATATCGCCGGTCGGTGGGGAATACCGGCTGGGTCCTTGTGAAGGGCCGAAGGGCGCCTCTTCTGGGCAGGGTGTGCATGAACCTCTGCATGGTGGACGTTACCGATATTCCCGGGGTGCAGCTGGAGGAGGAGGTGGTGCTTCTCGGGGGAAGCGGTGACGAGGAGATTTCGGCGGAACTCATGGGCGAGTGGATGGATACCATCAACTACGAGGTGGTAACAGGGATAAGTCCGTTCCTGCCCAGGGTCGTGAAGCGGGGGTAGCGATGTTCATAGAGGTGGTGGGAGCAAGCGGATCGAAGAACGCAGTGGACCGCATCGTCTGCATGAAGCTGGGCTCCAGGGCCCTGATCGACGCGGGAAGCGCTTCCTTCGTTCCCTATGAGGAACTCAGGAACATAGATACTATCCTCCTGACACACTCGCATCTGGATCACATACTCGATCTGGGCTTCGTACTGGACTCCCTGGTGACCTGCAGGGAGAAACCCCTGCAGGTGCTGGGAAGCGAATCATGTCTCTCCATAGTTAAGACCCATTACATGAACGGGCTCATATGGCCCGACTTCACCAGGATCCGGTCCGGAGACGTTCCCGTCCTTGAATACAGGCCGATAGATGACTATCGGTGGACGAGCCTTCCAGGGGGAGTCGATGCCATGCCCGTTCCGGTGAACCACCCCGCGGGTGCCAGGGGCTTCATCTTCAGGCACGGTGAAGACAAGGTAGTCTACTCCGGCGACACTGGCCCCACGGAAGCCCTTTGGGAAACCGCCGCCTCCATGACCGGGGTGAAAGCCCTGGTGATCGAGGTTTCCTTCCCTGAATCCATGAGGGGCATAGCCCTGGCGGCTGACCACCTCTCCCCGTCCCTGGCCGCCGGGGAGATAGCGAAGCTGAGGATGCCCGGTCTTCCTGTTCATCTCTTCCACATGAAGCCCTGGTTCGCCGATGAGATACGCGGGGAAGCCGGCATCATAGGTCCCGGAGTCAGGTTCCTGAAAACCGGCGACAGGATAGAATTCGGCGGTTCAGCCCCTCATTGACAGGTACAGGGATGTCTGGAATATGGCCTTCAGCGTGGATATCACCAGAGAGACGGCCAGTATCCAGACTCCGGCGAAGACCACCGCCGGGATCCCCGGGGTGCCGAAGGCGAACAGAACCAGGATCGCCGGCAGGGAGGCCGCGAATCCCAGCAGTCCGAAACTCACTCCCCCCACCAGCTGATGCCCCCAGTTTCCCTTGAGGTCCTTCCAGGCTGACTTGAGGGCGGTGAAAGGGTCGGTCCTCTCAATGACCATCCTGGGGGGAACGAAGAACGCTGCCATGGTCCACATTGTTCCCAGGGAAGCGGTGACCAGACCCCTTCTTCCTTTCCTGCTGAGAGATTTCAGGATTACTCCCACGGTGGCCTCTATCATGGCCCAGGCGGCGATGTAGGAGGTTACCGCAAGCGAGGCCCTGAATCCGTCGGCCAGGGTCGGATCGCCCCCTGCCATCCGGATCTCGGCACAGGCGATCACGGCGCAGTTGAAGAAGGTGATCAGGAAATAGTTGGCGAAGTAAAAGAGGAACATCAGAACGAAGAAGGCTGCTTTGTTCCCTGCGTACATTCCTTCCAGGCCGCTTCCCGCGGCTGCGATGGGAAAGTAGAAACTGGCGCTGACGATCAGGCAGAGCAGCCCCGAAAGGGCGGGGAACACCAGCAGTTCCCTGTCCGCCTTCAGCACTGCCCAGCTCTGCCTGACTGCATCCATGGTCTGGCTGAAAAAGTTCATCTGAGGTTCCTTCCATATCGTTGCAAAAAGCACTTCGCTTTGGTATTCTTCGCCCATGAAAGATAACCAACCCCTGGCCGAAGGAAACCTCCCTGGAAGGAAGGTAAGCCTTCTTTCCCACTATGCCGCGGTGAACTCACTCTGCGTTCCCACGGTGGAGACCCTGCACCGGATGGGTGTGCTCCACTCCGTGATGGGTCCTCAGCACGGCTACTGGGGGGAGACCCAGGACAACATGATAGAGTGGTCCGGCTACACCCACCGCCGGTACGGCATTCCGGTCCACAGCCTCTACGGAGCCACCAGGCAGCCCACCGACGGGATGCTGAAGGGCGCCGATTCGGTGGTCATCGACCTCTGCGACGTTGGGAGCCGTTACTACACCTATGTCTACACCATGGCCCTGACCATGAGGAAGTGCGCGGAACTCGGCATCCCGGTGGCCGTGGTGGACAGGCCCAATCCCATTGGAAATGCGGTGGAGGGACCTGTTCTGAACATGGAGTACGCTTCCTTCGTGGGGATGTATCCCATCCCTGTGAGGCACGGTCTTTCCACAGGGGAGCTGGCTCTTTTCTTCTCTGACTACGATGGTATACCGGCCCCGTCCATTCTGCATCCCGGAGAGGATTCCGCCTGGGTCATGCCCTCGCCGAACATGCCCACCAGGGATACGGCTCTTGTCTATCCGGGGATGTGTCTCCTGGAGGCAACCAACCTCTCCGAGGGAAGGGGCACCACCAGACCCTTCGAGATTTTCGGCGCGCCATGGATAGACCCCTGGGATCTGTGCGAAGCGCTCCAGCAGACCGAGTACATGAAGGGGGCCATTCTCAGGCCGCACTTCTTCATTCCCACATTCAACAAGCACAAGGGTAAGATGTGCGGAGGCGCCCAGATCCATGTGACCGAGGAGAACCGCTTCAGGCCGTTCCTGGCAGGCCTGGGAATACTGGAGTACTGCTTCAGGCACGAAGCCACCGAATGGAACCCTCCTCCCTATGAGTACGAGTACGAGAAACTGCCCATTGACATCCTCGCAGGGGGCCCCGAGACAAGGGAAGCGGTGAACCGGCATGATCACCATGCCCTCACCGGGCTGTCCCGAACGCCCTGCAGCATGTGGAAAAGCCCATCCGGGGCAGTATATTCCGGCTGAACCAAACCACCCGGAGGTCTAACAGCTTGAGAATTGCCCTGTTTTCAGATGTCCACGGCTGCCTCACGGCACTCAGGGCCGCCCTGGGCGAGTTGAACCGCGAAGAGCCCGACCTCACGGTTTTCCTCGGCGATGCCGTTCACTACGGTCCCAGCCCCAACGAATGCGCGGACCTGCTCAGGGAATCAGGAGTCGAATGCATACAGGGAAACTGCGACAGGGCTGTCTCCCGGGGGCGCAGCTCCACCGGTGAGGTCTACGAGAACCCCCACTGGACCAACATAGCCGGGGAGTTCCTCAAGTGGACAACCGGGGAACTCTCAGCGGTAAACAGGAAGTGGCTCAGGGGTCTGCCGGAGGAGCTTCGCTTCCAGCGGGGCAAGACAACCCTCCACTGCGTTCACGGGCTACCGGGAAGACAGTCGGAAGGGCTTCCCGTGAATGCTGCAGGGGAGGTCTACGACGCCATCCTCAGCCGTTCCGGCGCAGATATTCTCGCCTGTGGCCTCACCCACGCTCCTGCGGTGATCAGAAGATCCAGGGGCATGATAGTCAACCCCGGGGCCATCGGCGGAGGGACAGTTCCCGGCGGGGGAACCTTCATGATACTGAACCTGCCCGAAGAAGGGCATCCCCAGGTGGAGACCCTGGAGTTCACCTTCGATGCGGCTGAACTCCAGCGTGAGTTTGCCGGAGCCGGCAGGGGAGAGCTGTTTCTGAAGTGCCTGAAGCTGGGCCGTGACCAGAGGGGCCACTGGCACACCGGCAGCTCGAAGTGCAGACAGCAGTGGGCGGAGCTCCAGTAGAATGCGGGCAAGAGGGAGCCTGCTCCCTGCGGTGCTGCTTCTGCTCGGTCTCATCCTTTACCTTCCAACCCTGCGCATCGGCTTCCTGACCGACGATTTCCTGGACATACAGACGGATCTTTCCAACGCTGCTCAGGCCTTCACGGGAATGTCCTCCTCCGGCTACAGGCCGCTCATGTCCTACAGCTGGGCCCTGGACAACGCGGTCTGGGGGGTGGGAAGACCATGGGGCTGGCACCTGACGAACCTGATGATCCTCGCACTGACCCTTCTCTCCCTGGCGTTCTTCCTGAGGCTTTTCGTCACAGACGGCACCGCTCTGGCCGCCGGACTTGCCCTCTTCGCCTTTTCTTCACCTGTGCTCGTTTCAGTTGCGAAGATGGACTGGAGGACCTCCATCCTTCCTGTCATCCCCTTTCTCTGGTCGCTTTATTACTGCGTCAGGTACAGCAGAGGGGGGGGGAGAACCCATCTTGCCTCCTCGGTTCTGCTTCTTCTGATCTCCGTGTTCCTCAAGGAGATCGCCCTGGCCATACCCCCCGCGTTCGCATTGCTGGCATGGTCTGAATCCCAGGAGGGGCAGAGAAGGCGGAAAACGGTCCAGGTTCTGGCCGCTTCCGGACTGGCAGTGGTTCTCTACCTTGCCGCCAGATACATGGCGGTGGGTCTTTCCACGGGGTACTCGGAGAGTTCGGCCTTTGGTTTCTTCATGGCAAGGAACATACTGACCCATCTCGGCACCGTGCTTTCCCCGTGGACCGAAGGACTTCCCGCCAGGGTATTGCTACCCCTTCTGCTCCTGTTCCTGTGGCTGCTTCCCGCAACCACTGAGCGGAAGGTGTTCATTGCTGCTTTCTCCTTCTTCTCGCTCTTCACCGTATCCAACCTCCCGCCCAGGACCGATTACGCGGTGGCTGCGGTTCCCGCGTTTTCCCTGGCGGCGGCCCTGCTCATTCAGGAAAAAGGGAGGATGAAGGGCATTCTTCCAGCGGTTCTACTGGTCATCGGAGCCATGTTCCTCAACTCGCTGGACCAGCGGAAGACGATCCAGGACGCCTCCAGCACCGTTGAGGAGGCTACCGGGAGGATTGCCGCGATATCCGACTCCCTGCCCGGCACCGGCCCGGTCTTCATTCACTGGGATGCTCCGGAAAGAGGCGGCTACGGGACTTTCTGGCCAGGAGAGTTCATGATGCCGCTTCGCGCATCGGGATACGATACCGAAAGGCTCGTTGCCGGTGCTGACAGGATATGGGACCTCCTTCTGGAACATGAGGGGAACGGGCACCTCGTATTCCTGATGGAGGAAGGATTCAGGGATTACCCTGTTTCACTCCTGATGTATGAAGAACTGCCCGACACCACTGTGTTCATCCAGGGCTGCTCCACTGCCGGGGAACTGATAAGGTACCCTTCATGCACCGGCACCAGCCCCGTGGCTTCCCTGTGCCTGTATTGCCCTTCTCTGTGCGACACCCTGCTCAGGATGGAACCGAAGGATATTGACGGGCAGTTCTTCTTCGACCTTGCATCGCAGCCCGTCTGGCTCTCAGCGGATGAAGGATTGGTGATGCTCTATGAAGGAGAGCTGACATTCACATCCCTGAACGTTTCCCTGGACGAAGCCATTCGCCGCGTGGAGATGAAG
>ERZ795057.328-NODE-328-length-50477-cov-9.838880_pt1 | contig 50477 bp, 40 predicted proteins | sample MGYA00375141_ERZ795057 | MGnify/ENA primary metagenome ERZ795057 (study PRJEB30186, sample SAMN05720163) | activated sludge metagenome | isolation source: Anaerobic digester | place: Hong Kong | collected 2015-01-26 ...
GAGCTTAAAGCTCCGACGCCGGAGCCTGGAGCTGCAATGCCGGAGCTTTGAGGTGAAAATTTTCTCACTCCTCCCCCTCTCCTTCGACGCTTTTTATGACATCGTGTCATGCGTCGAAACGCACACATCCTGTGTGCAGTCCCGTATTTTAAAAAACGGACGATGGAGAGGGAAATTGACGGGGTGAGGTCTGTCGGGTACGCGTCGGCAGCAGAGAATATTTATATTCGGGAACGGCTTATTTAAAAAATCCTTTGATTACTTACACAATAAAACTGTTAATATCTTTTATTATTTACTTTTTTAATGTCTTTTTGTTTACTACCTCAAAATTTTTATCAGGAGTCCATATATGAAAAAAATATTGCTCATCCCTGTTTTAGCATGTCTCTTAATTATTACAGGCTGCGGGAAAACCCTTACAAAAAATGATTTTATCAAACTCGATGACAAACAATTCTATCTCACGAAGGTTTTTGTAAGCTACTCTTCAGGCCAGGCCTTCTATGTAAAAGGAGTTGGCGTTGACAATCCTTCACTTCATAAAGAAGTTTTTGACGCCCTCCCTTTAAATCAGATATTTAAAATACTTTCTGACGAATATAAAATTTCTATTAACTCAGAGGAGTTTAAAAATTCTTCCGATATAACTGAAGCTCGCTGGGAACTGGAAAAAGACGACGTTAATTCAATTTCAATCATATGTCGTTTAGCAGAGGCACCTATTCAGTCCGGAGCATTCGCAGTAGGTCTTCGTATTAATTATACCATTATTATTAAAACATCCAACGGAGCAGTTAAAGAAATTAAATTTTCTTCACCGGATGAATACAATAAATACTATACGCCGGAACGTTTCGCAAAAATGAAAAAAGTTAGAGTTGAAGAGATAACAAGATTTATAATTTTTGAAGAAATTAAAAAAATTCCATCTAAATTATCCGCTGCAATTAAATCTGAAAATTAATCCAATGCGATTTCTGTAACCATAAAAAAACCCCCTGATATCAGGGGGTTTTTCCGTCCATATATTTATAGCAATTAATGAATTATTTAAACCATGTCATTGCGAACGAACGTCAGTGAGTGAAGGCCGCTCTTCTGCATCCGGTTCTCAGGATGAGGTTCGTGTCGCCCCGGCACAGGAAGTGCTGAAAAAGGGCGACCTTGCAGTCGCGGCAGTGCTGACAGGAGGTCAGCCTGCAAACAGCAGCAGGAAGCTGAAAACATGTTTGCCTAAGCCATCCATGTCTGTCGCAATCTGTTTTTAACACCAGTAGTACCTTTTTACAATAAAATGGTTATAACCTGAACAGATTGCCACGTCGCTACGCTCCTCGCAATGACACAAAGAACTATTTTAATAATTAACCACTGCAATTAAAGGAATAAACATCTACTTAACAGTCAGGGTAATGCCGCTCTGCTCCCCGCTCAGGTTAAGAACCTTTCCTGTCGAGTCAACCTTGCCGTAATAGACATACCCCTCGCCTGAACTGTAGGTTCCGTTCTTAATGGAGATCTTCATCTCATAGCTCTGCTTCTTCTCCTCCATCCCCTTCGGGCCCTCACCTTTTGTGACAGCATTTACCTGGAGAGTAACGGTGTTGCCTGAAATTTTCTTAACAACAGCCTCTCCTTTTGAGCTGAAAACCATCCCCCCTGAGGAAAACGTGAAATTTTTATTATTGATGAAAAACATCGGCTTGTTTTTCTCGGCAATAATTTTGCGCAGATCCTCCGGATCTCCAAGGTACGGCACAGCCTTTATATTTGAACCAGGGAGAAGCCATGCCTCAAAGGGTTTTCTATAATCATAGCTCTTTGCTATATACCTCTCCCAGTAGGCCTTCTGAAAATCCGCGGCCCCTTTTATCTTTATTACGTTTTTAAACTGCGGGTCAAGGGCATACCACCTCTTCCCTATGTTAACCCCGATTACCCAGTGCTCAACGTACCAGCTCATGTCGTAGTGAAACTTTGCCACGAAAAACTTATCAGCAGGCACACCCGCCATGTAGAGAAGAGTTGCCATGACCTGTGAATTGGCAGTGCAATTGCCCACCGGTATAAACCCGTATTTTGAATAGGTGTCAGCCATCTCCTGAAAAGAGGGCCACCTGGTAACAGGGCTTGAAACGGTTTTTCTGCAGTTTCTGTACAGGTACTCGGCAGCACCCTTTACAGCAGTATCCGTTGTACCCATTGCGCTTTTTGTTTTATCTTTAAAGAATGAATAGACATTTGCGAATTTCTTCGCTATCGCTTCATCGCTGTTTGCAGTACTGCTCCCTCCGATTGCACTCAGAAGTTTTTTAACTGCAGCGTTGTTTCTGTTCACAGAGGTGAGATTCGGAAAATAGAAATCCTGCCTGTTTGTCACCACCCCGTTTTTACGGTAGAAGAAACCCTCTTTTTCATAATAGTACTGCTTCCCCCTGTACATTGTGTCCACAAGTACGTGGTCAGCTGCATTATATTTATCTGAAACAAACCCATCAATGGATATCTTTCCGCTCTTGGGGTAGAGGGGAGTATATACAGAAGCCCTGTCTGCTGATTTTGACAGTAAAAAGATCGCATCATAATCGTTATATGCATCCCCAAGGTTGAAAACACCTTTCCAGTTTGTCCTCACCACGGCCTTCTTCTTGTAGGGGGCTTTACTGTCTTTGCGGTCATGGTACCAGATCTCTATATCTGTGGCACCGGGATTAATCGACATCTTTCTGCCGTTTTCATCCGTGGTATTGGCCTTAAGCTGCCCCTGGATTCCTGTTACTGTTTCATATCTCTTCCCTGTGCGGTAATCCTCAAAGTACCATTCAACCGTGGAACCGTTGTGGTCTGCCCATGTATGGATATTTGTCCCGTTTGAGTCATTCCTTCCCTTAAGGCATATTATGCGGTTCCACGCAGTATAGATCTTCCACCTGCCGTTCCCCAGGTGTTTAAACCGGAACTTCTGCGAAGCCGTCCTGTTGGAGGTCCATACCTGTATGCTCACGCCGTTGCCGTTTTTCCCCCCCTTGACGTCGGCATAGCCGCCGTTCCTTGAGACAATGTAGTACCATCCCCCTCCGGCATTTACGAAACGGAACTGCTGGTCAACTGCCCCGTCCTTTGCCCAGGCCGCGATATTGCCACCACTTTTATATCTTTTGGGCTGCCCGGGCTGGTCCCAGTAACCCCTGTTATAATTCCCTGACTGTACTGATTTAATAAAAAAATATGAATTTGCAGGAGGGGTGTCGAACCCGGCAGCAGAACTCTCCCCTTCTGAAAAAACCAGCAGAGATAGACAGCATACTAAAAGCAGCACTCTTCCTGTTGTTACCTTAAACTTCATAATCACCTTCCTGAATATTTTAAAGTCTTACACAATTAGACGAAGGGATTATATGACAAGAAAGTTTTAAAAATTTTTACTGTGCTTTTTAGAGCATCCGGAGCAGGCTAAAAACTTTTTTAAAGTCCCCCATCGGGGGATTCAGGGGGGTATAGAAAAATTTACCACTCCTCATTGAGTTTCACAAAGTGATCGTAAACCGATTCAACTGCCTCTTTAAGAAGAGTAAGAGGAAGAAACCTCAATTCAGGATATCCTTTCAGAGTAAGCGAAAGCTCCTCCATTGTCATTGAGAGGTCCCCGTACTTGAACTCATCAGTTATTCTCCTGGCAAGGGGAGATATAAATTTATCAGGATCATCGGTATAACGGGGAACGACCTCTGATACAACGCCCAGTATTTCACCGTAAAAATCATATTCCTCCGCTACCATCCCCGCCTCTTCCGAGATGAAGGCCGCGACTGTTGCGGCAAGACCTGGAAGATCATGAACAGCAATACCTCTCTCCTTCATCCCGAACTCAAGATAAAAGACAAGGTCCCCCACTGTAAATAATTCGGGCTGCAGTTCGTTTATGAAAAACCAGGAGTCCTCGAAAACAGCCCGCACACTCCTCTCGCCGTAACTTTTAAAAAGCTCCCTGCGGGCAAACCTGAACCTGCTGTATAAATTTTCCATAGTTTAACCAATTGAATGAATTATAAAATCTGCCGCCTGTCATTAATACGACTCCCTCTTTAATAACGCACCATTATTTTATTACCGATGCATTTTAATCAAACATAATTGACCGCTTCCCGGACAAAAAAGTATTGTCTCTTTTCCGGCCCGGGATATAATACCCGCGATTAACAGGTAAAAGGATTCATTTGATGGCACAGAAAAAATTCTACGCAGTAGCAAAGGGGCGAAGGCCCGGCATATACGACAACTGGCCCGAGGCAAAAAACCAGATCGACGGATTCACGGGCGCGGTATACAAGGGGTTCACCTCACGCGGAGAGGCAGAGGAGTGGATGAAAAACCCGGTGCTTAAACGCGCGCCCTTTTCAGCAGTTTCTTCAGGTAACAAAGGGGGTAAATGCGAACCTGCCCGGGGCGAGATAACAGTTTACACTGACGGGGGGAGTTCAGGCAACCCGGGGCCGGGAGGTTACGGTGCGGTTATAATTCAGGACGGGGAGAGTAGAGAACTTTCAGGGGGTTTCAGGCTAACCACCAATAACCGGATGGAACTCATGGGTGTAATAATGGCCCTGCGCACCCTTGAAAAAACAGACCTCCCGATTACGCTCTACACGGACTCAAGCTATGTTGTTAACGGAATAACTAAAGGGTGGGCTGAAAAGTGGCGTAAAAACAACTGGATTAAATCTGACAAAAAACCGGCCATTAATCCCGATCTCTGGGGGGAACTTCTCGATCTTATTAAACCTCTGAACATAAAATTCATGTGGGTCAAAGGGCACGCGGGCAACATATATAATGAAAGATGCGACGAGCTTGCCGTGTCATCAGCGAAAAAAAGCAACCTTCCGGAGGATAAAGGTTACAGGGGATGATTTTTTTAATCTTGTCTTATTGAATTAAAGCAGTTATATTTGTAATATTCGAGATGATAAAAGTATTGGTTTAAATATCATAACTATTTAAACTATGTCATTGCGAACGACCGGAGGGAGTGTGGCAATCTGTTAAGGCAGAAAATAATACCGGTTAATACTGAATATTTTCTATCCGGAACAGATTACTTCGTCGCTTAAGTTTATCCTGAGCTTGTCGAAGGGCTCCTCGCAATGACCGATTAATATGATAAATGTTAATAATAAAATACTTAACTCAACTAATTAAGGGAGGATTTTATGGAAAACAGACTGCTTAAAACCGGTGATATGGCCCCTGTTTTTACTCTTCAGAACCAGCATGGTGTCGACGTGAATCTCAGGGCCCTGCAGGGGAAAAAAGTCCTCCTCTCATTCCATCCCCTTGCATGGACCGGGATCTGTGAAATACAGATGAAGACCCTTGAGGCAAAAAATGAGGACCTGAAAAGGCTGGATATAATAGCCCTGGGGCTCAGCGTTGACAGCCAGCCCTGCAAAAAGGCATGGGCTGATAAGCTGCAAATTACAAAAACCGACCTTCTCGCGGACTTCTGGCCCCACGGTGATATAGCTAGGAAATATGATATCTTCATAGAGAAAACCGGCACCTCGGGCAGGGCGAATTTTCTTATTGATGAAGACGGTAAAATCATCTTCATCAAAATTTATGAAATTCATGAAGTCCCGGACATTGAGGAGATTCTGCGCTTTGTGATGAATAAAAGCTGAATCAGCACTCTACATATTTATCTAAAAATATAAACCGCTATTAATTCAGGGGGAGCGGCATGTTTCCTGAACTCTTCTTGACAGTCAGGTTATCCTGAAATTTTCTGCTTAATATTTTCACAGAGGAGAATTCTCATGGTTACCATTAAGGATATAGAGAAAGCAGCAGAAAGACTGAGAGGTATAATAAGCCCCACCCCTCTTATACACTCGCAGCATTTTTCAGACGAGTATGGCCACGACGTTTATATAAAACCTGAGAACCTGCAGATCACGGGTGCATTCAAAATCCGCGGTGCGTACAACATGATTGCCTCACTTGATGATGAAACACGCGCCCGCGGCCTAATAGCATCATCAGCCGGTAACCACGCACAGGGTGTGGCGCTCGCGGCAAAACTCCTGTCAGCGAAAGCTACTATTGTTATGCCTAAAACAACTCCTCTTATAAAAACAGAGGGTACACGGAAACTCGGGGCACGGGTAGTTCTTGCGGGCGACATATACGACGAGGCCTACGCCGAGGCAAGAAGACTTGAGGAGGCGGAGGGGCTCCGCTTCATACACCCCTTTGATGACGAAGCTGTCATTGCGGGCCAGGGGACAATTGCCCTTGAGATACTTACAGAGCTCCCTGACTGCGGGACGATCCTTGTACCAGTGGGAGGAGGGGGACTCATCTCCGGAATAGCAATTGCCGCTAAAGCAATAAATCCACAAATCCGTGTAATCGGAGTGGAACCTGAAGGAGCCCCCACGCTGAAGAATTCCATAGAACACAGGTGTGTATGCGAACTCCCCCGCGTCCAGACCATTGCTGATGGAGTTGCTGTCCGCCGCGCCGGGGACATCACATTCGAAATTGTAAAAAAATACGTCGATGATATAATCACAGTATCTGATTACGAACTGATGGAGTTCTTCCTCATGCTCCTTGAAAGGCACAAACTTGTTGCTGAAAATGCCGGGGTCCTTTCACTTGCAGCCCTTAAAAAGCTCGGAGGCACACCGCAGAAAATCGTCTCCGTTGTGAGCGGAGGAAACATTGATGTGCTGACAATTTCGGCCATGATCGACCAGGGATTAGTCAACCGGGGAAGGGTCTTCTGCTTTTCAGTGGAACTCCCGGACAGGCCGGGGCAGCTTCTTGACGTTGCCCGCATACTGGCTGATCACAACGCCAATGTTATCAAGCTTGATCACAACCAGTTCAAGAGCATTGACAGGCTCCACCGGGTTCACCTTGAAGTAACAACCGAAACAAACGGATATGAACATATCAGGGAGATTACCGAAGCGCTCAAAAAAGGCGGGTACGAGATAGAGAAGGTTTACTGAGGGGTGTTACTCCTCAACATCCTCACCAAGTCTTCTTAAAACTTTTTTTATAATATCATAATCGAACCCCCTCTGTCTGAGGTAATTTGAAACCTTCAGAGCCGGGTTCTCTTTATTTTTAACAGATTCATATTTCTTCTTCGCCAGGGCGTATACCGCCTCCTCATCCGCCTTATCAGCGCCGCATTCTTTTATCGCTTTATCTATCTCTTTACGGCCTATACCCTTCCTGTAAAGGTCACGTACAATGAGGTCTTTCCCCCTCCTGCCTGACCTCATTCTATCCTTAGTATAAAGGATGGCGAACCCGTAGTCATTTAGATACCCCTTCCCCTTAAGGTACTCAACAGCTTCACTTATATGCCTCTCATCAAAATTTTTCTTCCGCAGGTATCTCTTCATCTCCTCAACAGACCTCGCCCTTAATCCCAGATATGACAGGGCCCTGCTGCAGCATTCAAATCTGCGTGACTCATCGTAAACCTCCATGTAAAGATCCCCGGAAAGATCCATCCCGCTGCAGAGCCTGTAACCGGTATACACATCGTAGCTGACACGAAGGCTCTCCCCTCCGTCAAGTTCCACAACCACATGATTTTCGCTGAATAATAGTTTTGTTATTACGGGCATTTATTTTTTAACACATAGCCACAATTATTTAGAGATAACTTTTTATCTTGATATCAGATTAAAGACTGTCACTGCAAGGCATAAAATAACCTGGCAGTCTGTCCGGGAACATAATTATTCTTTCCAGCCTTTTTAATCAATCCATAACAGATTGCGTCACTACATTCGCAATGACAATGAAAATTTTTAGCCTGTTGCAGCCCCTTATATAAACAAAGAAGGATGCCCATGGCATCCCTCCCCGCATATATAAAATATATTGTATCCCGATTAACGTTTAGAGAACTGGAATCTCTTCCTTGCTTTCTTCTGACCGGGCTTCTTCCTTTCAACTTTCCTTGCGTCCCTTGTTATAAAACCTGCTTCCCTGAGGCTTTTCTTGTATTTCTCATCAGCCTGTACAAGGCATCTTGCAATACCCATTCTAACTGCACCGGCCTGTCCTGACCATCCGCCGCCGCACACGTTTGCGTAAATATCAAAATTCTCAAGCTGGCCAACCTGCTCAAGAGGCTGCCTTACTACAAGTTCAAGAGTCTGTCTTCTGAAATATTCATTAATAGGCTGTTTGTTAATAACAATCTGGCCGTTTCCCGGTTTTACCCAAACCCTTGCAACCGAGGTCTTTCTTCTTCCTGTTGCGTACATCTTTTCTGCCATTTAATATCTCCTTAAATCCCTGTTTACTATAGATTGATTACTTCAGGTTTCTGTGCTTCGTGAGGATGTTTGTCCCCAGCGTAGATCTTCAGGTTTCCGAGAACCTTTTTTCCAAGTTTTGTCTTGGGAAGCATCCCTTTAACGGCGTGCTGAATAATAAATTCAGGTTTTTCTTTCATCAGCTTGGTGATGCTGGTGAACTTAACCCCGCCAGGGTACTGAGAGTGGCTGAAGTAGTCCTTATCTGCACTCTTTGAACCTGTGAGAACCACTTTCTCCGCATTGATTACTATAATATTGTCACCCATATCAAGATGAGGTGTATATTCAGGTTTATTTTTCCCCCTGAGAATTGTGGCTATTTCTGTAGCAAGCCTGCCGAGAACCTTTCCTTCAGCGTCAACAACATACCATTTCTTCTGAATTTCGCCCTCTTTCATAGAATAAGTCTTCTGAATTTCCTTCATTACCTAAGCCCCTTATCAACTTATATAAAAATAATAATTTCCTTCCAATAACAGCTGTAAAGTTAAAAAACAATATATAGGCTCTAAACTGTCAACGAAATTAATGACATTTTTGCCCCTTTTGCGAATTAATTTTAATTAATACAACAATTAATAGACTTTCCTGGATTAATGCCGAATTTTGGTTGAGAAACAGCACTATATTATATTACTATTACATTCTATAAAAAATTCCACAGAAAAGACAGGTTAATACATGAAAAAAACAATTATAATAATTATGATTTCTCTACTTGTCCCCGTTTTTTCCTATAATTCGGAGGCCTTTGAACTTCCTGACCAGATCAGCGGATTCAAAATTCCTAAACCGACAGCCAAAATTGTCAGGTTCGATATAGATTCTATCAGCCTTAAAGATATAACTCTCCTTTTTGATGTTGAAATAAACAACCCCTATCCTGTAAAACTGAAGCTATCCACTGTTAAGGCCGCTTTCTTTGTTGAGAACAAACAGTTTTTTAAAACACAGACAGATAAACTCAAGATCAAAGCCAGGGGAAAGGCAACAACAAGACTATTCGTAAACATAAAATACGAGGATATGGCCAAAATCGTAAAAGATTATAATAAAAAGGATTCCCTTGAATGCGTTATAGATATGGTTATTGTTCTGCCGCTCCCGAAATCGGTACACAAGATGGCCAAAGATGTGACCTTTAAATTCAAGCTTAAAAAGGAAGTGCCCACGATCAAGCCTGAAATTAACATTGCAAACTTTAAGGTAATAAAACCCTCAACAGCGGAGATTGAAGCAGCATTAAAACGGGCAAAAAAGAAGCTTAACGCTGACTCAATAAAAAATATGTTCGGAGCAATAATTGACGGGAAAAACCCTTCAAAGATAATAGACCCCTCAGACCTTGACCTCAAGCTGAAAGTAAATTTTGATATAGTAATGAAGAACAAAACAAAAGCAGCGATGATCTTCAAAGACCTGAACTATAACTTTAACGTTAACTCAAGTAAACTGGTTGACGGTTTTACAAAGGACATCCAGAACAGACAGGGGGAATATATCCTTGGTGTAAACAACGAGTTCAGCTCAAAAGCCCTTGGTAACGCGATATTAAAGGCATTTAAAGACGGTAAAGGCAACTACACCCTTACCGGTCATTCATTCGTTAAACTCCCGGATAAAATAAAGAAAGAACCCCTGAAGCTTAAGTTTAATGAAAACGGAGTTTTTAACCTTAAATGATAATACCTGTAATTATGGCGGGAGGGGCCGGAACAAGGCTCTGGCCCATGAGTAACGAAGATAAGCCTAAACAGTTCCACAGCATGTCCGGCCAGGGGACCCTTCTCGAGGAGACAATAAACAGGCTGAAGCCGGTCTCCCCTGAAGAGGTTGTCATTGTGGGGGCTGAAAAGTATGAAAAACTCTCCATTGAGGAGATCGCAAAAACAGGACTGAAAGGAACAATCCTCTCCGAGCCGATGCCTAAAAATACAGCTGCTGCCGTTTTATATGCAGCTGTTTTCCTCAATAAAAAATATGACGATTCCATTATGGTAGTTCTCCCCGCCGATCACTTTATACGAAACAATTCGGCCTTTACTGAAGTTATTAAGAAAGGAATTGCCCTGGCTGAAAAGGGCTCCCTTGTAACCATAGGTGTAAAGCCTGACTATCCTGAAACAGGTTACGGATATATCAAGGGGAAGGATGGAGTCCCGGGAGACGAAATCCCCGTGGACAAATTTGTTGAGAAACCGGATATTGAAACTGCAAAAAAATACGTTGAGTCAGGGAACTACTTCTGGAACAGCGGAATTTTTGTATGGAAAACATCTGTAATAATCGAAAAATTCAGGGAACTGATGCCGGACCACTTTAAGGCATTCGCACCTCTTATGGAACTTGATCATTCGGGAGTTTCATCAACCTCTGATGAGATAAAAGGACTCAAAAAGAAAATATTCACTTCCCTTGAATCTATCTCAATTGATTACGGCATCCTTGAAAATTCTGATAACAGGATGGTAATCCCTGCTGAATTCGGATGGGCTGACCTGGGAAGCTGGAAAGCAGCTGACGACATACTCGACGCTGACAGCAGTTCAAACAGGACCCAGTCACCTGATAAATCTATATTTGTTAACAGTGAAAACTGTACGGTGTTCAGCGAGGGGATGAGGATCGCTGTTGTGGGAGCATCAAACCTGGTTGTCGTTCAGTCAGGGAACGATATCCTTGTAATAGATAAAGACTCATCCCAGGACGTACGGGCAGTTGTGGATATAATCAGGAAAAAATAAAATGCCTACCTACAATGTGTACATAAAAGCTGACACCCTTGATAATGATCAGAAACAGAAGGTAGCTCAGGCCATCACAAAATCACATGCAGATTCCACCGGTGCGCCGGAGTTCTATGTTCAGGTAATATTTAATGAAATCCGTGACGGCAACCGTTTTGTAAGCGGGCATCGCTTTAACAGACATATGTGGATACGCGGAGATGTAAGGGTCGGCAGAACTGCTGAACAGCGCAAACAGTGGATGCTGGCAATGATTAAAGATGTCAGCGAGTCAGTAAACTGGGATATAAACGAAATCTGGATTGATTTGTGCGGCATTGAACCTGAAAGTATTCTGAAATATGGACAGGTTTTCCCTCCACCCGGAATGGAGGAGGAATGGCTAAGAAGCCTACCCGATGAAGCAAAAAATATTATAAAAGATCTTACAGAAGGCTAAAACTGATAAAAAAATCCTGCTTAAAAAGCAGGATTTTTTAGCTTATTTTATTCCCATTCAATGGTTGAAGGGGGTTTTGAAGATATATCGTAAACAACCCTGTTTACACCTTTAACTTCATTTATTATCCTGTTTGAAATCTTGCGGAGCAGATCCTCGGGAAGGTACGCCCAGTCTGCGGTCATTGCATCAACCGAAGTAACGCCGCGAACGGCTATTACATTTTCATATGTACGCTTATCCCCCATAACCCCAACAGACTTAACAGGGAGAAAGACTCCGAATATCTGCCACAGGTCCCTGTAAAGGCCCGCGTCCTTAATCTCCTGCACGATTATATCATCGGCATGCTGAAGAATTTTTATCCTCTCCGCAGTGACCTCACCTATTATCCTTATGGCAAGCCCCGGGCCCGGGAAGGGGTGCCTGTAAATCAGCTCTTCCTGCATCCCCAGTTTAACGCCAAGCTCCCTCACCTCGTCCTTGAAAAGCTCTTTCAGAGGTTCAATAACCTTACCTGACTTTATAAGCTTGAGCACCTCGGGGACCCTGTTGTGATGGCTCTTAATAGTATCAGAAGGGCCCTTTGTTGAAACTGATTCAATAACATCGGGATAGAGAGTCCCCTGGGCAAGGAAATCGAACTTTCCGATCTTCTTCGCCTCCTCCATAAAAACAGAGATAAACTCCTTACCTATAATTCTTCTCTTCTTCTCCGGGTCATCAACACCTTTTAATTTACCGAGAAACCTCTTCGACGCGTCAACGTATATAAGGTTGAGTTTCATATACTTCTGGAATCTCTCAACAACCTGCTTCTCCTCATCCTTACGGAGAACACCGTTGTTTACAAAAACGCAGTATAGCCTCTCCCCTATGGCCTTCTGAAGAAGCATTGCTGTTACGGAGGAGTCAACTCCCCCTGAAAGGCCAAGGAGCACAGTACCGTCCCCAACCTCCTTCCTGATAGCCTCAACGGATGAATCTATGAATGAATCCATTGTCCATGTAGGTTTCAGCTTGCAGATATTGAAAAGGAAATTTTCAAGCACCTTCATCCCATTGGTCGTGTGGTATACCTCCGGATGGAACTGCACACCGTATACCTTTTTCGATTTGTTCTCAATCGCTGCGATCTCCGCGTTTTCAGATGAAGCTGTAACAACAAACCCGTCCGGAATCTTCAGCACCTTGTCGCCATGGCTCATCCAGACCTGTTCCTTTTTGCCGAGGCCTTTAAGGAGTTCCGACCTCCCCTTTACATTGATCATCGCCCTTCCATACTCACGCGATGTCGCGCCACCGCTTTCACCTTTATACGCGTTAACAACAACGTAAAGCCCGTAACATATACCAAGAACAGGCACTCCAAGATCAAATATCTCTTCTGAAATCTTTGGCGCACCTTTTTCATAAAATGAGGAAGGCCCGCCTGAAAGGATAACAGCAGATGGCTTTTCCTTTTTTATCTCCTCAATGGGATGATGAAAGGGAATTATTTCAGCGTAAACATTGAGTTCCCTTATCCTTCTTGCTATAAGCTGGGTGTATTGCGACCCGAAATCAAGAACAAGGATTCTCTCCTTCGGTATACCTGTATTATGTTCTATCATCATTTCCCCTCCAGCTTTTTAATGTAATTCATCAGCCCTTCCTCTTTTATAGCCTTATTTTTATCTTCTATCTTCTTCTCTATTTTTTTTCTGTAGGAGGAGAGTTTCTCAGCAACAGTATTGTCATTCACGGAAATAATGCTTAACGCGAAAAGCGCCGCATTGGCACCCCCTGCTTTTCCTGCAGGCATTGCTGCTACAGGTACACCTGAAGGCATCTGAAGAATCGAAAGGATCGAATCAAGGCCCCCGGCAATTTTTGTTTCAATTGGTATTCCTATTACAGGCAGAGTTGTATGAGAAGCAACCACGCCGGGAAGATGTGCAGCGCCTCCTGCAATGGCTATTATTGCCTTCATCCCTTTTTCACGCGCACCCTTCACCCACTGAACTGTCATTTCAGGGCTTCTGTGAGCTGATGAAACAAGAACCTCGTATTCCATACCGAACTCTTCAAGTATTTCAAAACACTCTTTTACCTTTGGGAGGTCCGAATCACTCCCCAGAATTATCCCGATTACCGGCATCTTTCACCTCAAACAATATTTCATGCCGGCCAGAATCCAGTAATACCGGCAAAATATCTCTGAAAATTTTCTTAAAAATAACAGATGTACGATTTGTCAACCCATAATATATCTTAACAGCCTAAAGATAACCATTCAACACATAAAAACATTTTTTTCATATTGCTTGACTAATCATGCACTCTATTATTATATAAAAATTAAGCATATTAAAGCCTAAAGGAGAAAATAATGAAGTTATTTAAAAAATTAGCTTTAACATCAGTTATAGTTTTTACTGCCACAATGCTTTTTGCCCAGGACTCAAACCTTAATTTCAAGGCAGGGGCACAGTTCCCGGATGCTCCTAACAAAGCCGGTTTTGACGCGGCAATTTCAGCAAATTACGGGGCAGACAAATATTTTACAATCGGCGCTGAAGCAGGATTCGGATGGGTAAAATACAAGGATGAAGGGGATTCAACAAAAGTTGATGATGTTGAATTTGCCTCTGTTGATAAGACAAACATATACAGCTTCCCTCTTCTTGCAGTTGCAACAATAAGGCTTGCTGACATGAAAGAACAGTACGGGTTCATGCCTTATATTACTGCCGGAGCAGGCTGGACATGGGCGAAGTTTGACAACCCGGATCTTCCTGACGAATTTGACGAAACTTTCAACGGCTTTACATGGCAGGCAGTTGGCGGAGTTAATATTCTGCTCGGATCAGATTCAAACCTGACATTAATCCTTGAAGGTGGCTGGAGAAGTGCTGAACTTGACAACAGCGATGACATTATGCTCGATATGTCAGGTTTTATCTGCCATGCAGGTATAAGCTTCCCTATTGGCGCTTCTGACTATTAATAAATAGTATATAACATAAAAAAGCTGCCCCAGGGGCAGCTTTTTTTATTTCTTCATAACAAGGACCTTTTTCATCTTATCATCAGATTTGTCCGAAACCTTTTTAATAGAAAGCACCTTTGATCTTGTGCGGTAGAAGGGCTGAACTGATTCCTGGACCCTTACAACCATGTGATCAATAACATTTTCAATTTCATGACTCAGGGCATCGAGATACTTCTCCCTCTGCCTTACCTCCTGGTACCTTATATAATTCCGATCAATTATATTCTTCAGCTTTTCTATCTCCCTGTTTTTAACATCAATGATGTCCTCATATTCGTCCTTGATGCTGGAGATATTTTTAGAATGAGTGTTCTCAAGATTCAGCTTCATTGAGTTAAGTTTTTTGCTGAATTCCCTTTCACAACTCTTCCTGACTTTGTCCTTTTCTTTTCTGAGTATATCATTTATACTGCTTTTCCGAATAATCATGACACTATCCTGCTTTGTGTTTCTTTTTTTTAAACAGGGCCATTTTTTTTAATGACGGGTTCATGTCAAGTTTCAAATAACACATTTCTGTTCTGTTATGGCGCAATAACTCTTTTAAGCGAACAAAAAAGGGACAAAAACCAAAAAAAATCCCGCCCTCAGGCGGGATTTTGTATCCCCTATTTTACAAGACTTTAAAAATCACCCGCCGAGAAGCTGAAGAATGGATCTTGTTTTAACATTGGCCTGAGCCAGCATCGCAGTACCACTCTGCACAAGAACCTGATCTTTTGTAAGATTTACCATTGTTTCAGCCATATCAGCATCTCTGATCCGGCTTTCCGATGCCTGTATATTTTCATAAGCAGTCATTAAACCTTTTGCAGCATATTCCAGTCTGTTGTAGTATGCGCCAAGATCAGCTCTCTGCTTTGAAATCTTATGAAGCGCATCGTCAATTACACCTATTGTTCTGTTTGCGCTGTCTGCAGTTGCAAGATCAGCGATAAAGGTGCCGGTTTTCTCCTTCAGACCAAGTCCCTGAGCAGTCATAGTTCCAATATAAACCCTTTCTCTCTGATGCATATTAGCACCCATGTGGAACCACATACTCCCCTTGGCGTTAGTCTTCGCGAAATCACCCTGAAGTAGTTTAAACTTGTTGAATTCAGCCTGAGATGCAATCCTGTCCACTTCATCTACAAGAGCAGAAACTTCAACCTGAATAAGCTGTCTGTCCTGATCTGTATAGATTCCATTGGATGACTGGACTGCAAGAACCCTGATCCTCTGAAGGATTCCGGTAGTCTGGTTCAGGTAACCTTCAGTTGTCTGAACGAATGACATCCCGTCTTCAGTGTTCCTTTCAGCCTGCCTGAGACCCTGTATCTGGGTTCTCATCTTTTCTGATACGGCAAGTCCGGAAGCATCGTCACCGGCTTTATTGATCCTCATACCTGATGACAGAGTCTCCATAGACTTGTCAACATCCCAGTGCTTGAATCTTAACACCTTATTGGCATTAATTGCACTCATGTTGTGATTGATAATCATATTAAACACTCCTTTGTTTAATTTACTGTTTCCGCCCCTCCTACAGAGCGAAAACTCCCTGATCTCCCTATCAGGGGTTTGATACCAGGTTCAACAATAGGGAATACAGACGCTGATTTACAGCGACCATTAATACTGCGAACGGGCGCTTTCGCGCTTTATCCGCTCGCAGAACCCATGCTCGCTGTAACTTCCTACCGGTTTTCAAAGATCATTAATGAAACGGGCCCCGGTTGGTTCTCCCAAACCAACCGGGGTGGAGTGAAATATTATAAATCCTCTACCTCAGAAGCTGTAATACACCCTGAGACTTTGCATTAGCCTGAGCCAGCATCGCAGTTCCACTCTGAACAAGAATCTGGTTCTTTGTGAAATCAACCATTGTTTCAGCCATATCAGCATCTCTTATGCGGCTTTCAGACGCCTGGATGTTTTCATAAGCAGTCATGAGGCCTTTCGCTGCATGTTCCATCCTGTTGTAATACGCGCCAAGGTCAGCTCTCTGTTTTGCGAGTACATGAAGAGCATTATCCATTACACCGATGTTTCTGTTAGCTTCAGCAGCTGTAGAAAGTGTAAGAGGGTTCCCTATCATATTTTTCAGACCGAGAGCTTTTGCTGTCATAGTCTGGATATAGATTCTCTCCCTCTGGTGCATGTTTGCTCCCATATGGATCCACATTGACGCTGTTGTGCTTACACGTCCGAAGTCCCCCTGGAGGAGATTCATTTTATTGAATTCCGCCTGAGAAGCGATCCTGTCAACCTCGTCAACAAGCTGTGATACTTCCACCTGTATGAGCTGCCTGTCTTCCAGCGTATAGATACCGTTTGAAGACTGGATCGCGAGAACACGAATCCTCTGAACTATGCTTGAAACTTCATCAAGATATCCTTCTGTTGTCTGAATAAGAGACATACCGTCCTCAGTATTTCTCTCAGCCTGCCTGAGGCCGAGTATCTGAGTTCTCATTTTTTCAGATACAGCAAGTCCTGAAGCATCATCACCGGCTTTGTTGATTCTCATACCGGATGAAAGAGATTCCATGTTCTTGTTGATGTTCCAGTGCTGGAATTTTAATACCCTGTTGGTATTAATGGCGGACATATTGTGGTTAATAATCATAATTGATTCCTCCCTGAATCATTGTTGTCTGAGCCCGGCTTCCCTGCCATGGCTGTCAGATATGTTACCCTGACGTTATTTTATTCGGGATTAATAACCACTAAATTTAACCTGATTATTGGCATTTATAGCCGATTAAACCTAATTATTATCAAATATATCAAAATATTATTACATTATAACCTTAATTTCATTATTTTTGCATATTTTCCCCTATTCATATATTCGGGATTATGGAATTTTTCGCTTAGCATATTTTTTTTCACTTTTCTGAAATATTTCATGTAACAAATTGTTCTTGATTTTTGAACCTCGTTGAAGAGTATTATTTAAAATCCCTCATAAACTTAATTATACTAAGCTAATAATAGTATTCTCTTTCAGGGATGATTCTAATTAACAGGAGAGTTTAAAATGAAGAAAGGTATAATCCTTCTGCTGATGATCAGCGTAGCTTCATTCTGTGTTTTTTCAGGTTGTTCAAAAGAACAGGCAAGCGGGAAAATAATTTCTGTAGCTACAGATGCAACATGGCCTCCAATGGAATATGTTGATGAGAACAAAAAAATCGTCGGCTTTGACATCGATCTTCTCAATGCTGCTGCAAAAGAGGGCGGCTTCACTGTTGAGTTCAAAAATACCGCATGGGACGGCATATTTGCAGGTCTCGGAGCAGGTAAATATGATGCAGTATGTTCATCTGTAACAATTACAGATGATAGAAAGAAAACTATGGATTTTTCTGTTCCTTATGTAAGCATAGGACAGACAATTGTTGTTAAAAAAGAAACAACCGGAATGGAAGAACTCTCAAAATTTGAAGGGAAAAAAGTCGGAGCTCAAATCGGCACAACCGGCGCTATTGAAATAGCAAAAAACAAAAATATAACTCTTAAAACATATGACGAAATCGGACTTGCAATAGAGGACCTCGCCAAGGGAAGAATTGAAGCAGTTGTATGCGACAATCCGATTGCTGCAAATTACGCACTCTTAAATCCCAAGTATAAGGCTCTGCTTAAAATAGTTGGCGAACCTTTCACAACAGAAGAGTATGGAATTGCTGTAAAAAAAGGTAACAAAGAAGTTCTTGACATGGTTAATGCGGGTCTTGCTAAAGTTAAAGAAAAAGGTATAGACAAAGAGCTTGAGAAAAAGTGGCTAAGATAAATAATAAAACCAAAATAGAAGTAACTGACGGAGTCCTTATCCCTGCAAGGGATGACTCTGCTATTTTCTCCGCATGGAGAATCTCATTCTACGGAGCAATATCAGCACTGATATTGCTCCCTGTTCTTTCTCCCGAACCGTACAAAGATATTCTTTTGTTTGTTCCGGATGGTGTTTTAAGGACATTTGAAGTTACAGTTCTCTCAATTATATTCGCACTGTTTATCGGCCTCATGGTGGGGCTTGGAAGAATTTCAAGGTTTTCCATAATAAACAAAATATGCACTGTTTATGTTGAAATAATAAGGGGTATACCTCTCCTTGTTCAGCTTTTTTATATCTATTACGCACTGGCAAAATTTGTTAAAATAATGGATATAACCGCGGCTGTTATCGCCATGGCGGTCTGTTATGGAGCTTATATCAGTGAAATATTCCGTGCGGGAATCCAGTCAATACCGAAAGGGCAGATGGAAGCAGCTCTTGCTTTAGGTATGACCCGATCTCAGGCTATTTATAAAATAATTCTCCCGCAGACAATAAAAGTGGTTCTCCCCCCTATCGGGAACGAATTCATTGCATTGCTTAAAGACTCTTCACTGGTTTCTATTCTTGCTGTATCAGACCTCCTCAGAAGAGGCAGGGAGTACGCTTCCACATCATTTTTCTATTTTGAAACTTACACGATGGTTGCATTGATATATCTGATACTTACTCTCTTTTTCTCACGATTAGTTGCTATAATGGAAGAAAGGATGAAAACAAATGTCGACCAGAGTTAAAGTAATAAATGTATCAAAAAAATTCGGCCATGTTGTTGCGCTGAATAATGTAAGTTGTGAAGTAAAACAGGGCGACGTCTTTTTTATAATAGGATCCTCCGGGAGCGGGAAGAGTACACTCCTGAGATGCATTAACCGCCTTGAGAATGTTACCAGCGGTGAAATATGGATCGAGAATGACCTTGTAACCGGTCCTAAAGCCAACATCAGAAAAATAAGAGAGGAGACCGGAATGGTTTTTCAGTCATTCAACCTCTTCCCTCACCTTTCTGTTCTGGAAAATATAACCCTTGCCCCGAGAATTGTAAAAAAAGTCTCTTCGGATGAGGCTGAAGATCGTGGCAGAACGCTGTTGAAAAGAGTCGGACTTCTCGATAAAGAAAAAGCCTATCCAGAACAGCTTTCCGGCGGGCAGCAGCAGAGGGTGGCAATAGCCCGTGCGCTTGCCATGAATCCCATGGTCATGCTCTTCGACGAACCCACATCAGCTCTTGACCCGGAAATGACAAAAGAGGTTCTTGATGTTATGAAAGGCCTTGCTGATGAAGGTATGACAATGATGGTTGTATCTCATGAAATGGGATTTGCCAAGGCCGCCGCAAACAAGGTTGTTTACATGGACAATGCTGAAATTATTGAAATGGGAACTCCGAAGCAGATATTTGACAATCCGCAAATGGAACGGACACAACGGTTTCTCCGCAATGTTCTTAAAGCATAAAAAAATCCGGCAAAAGCCGGTTTTTTTTATGCTTTAAACGTACCTACTATTGCTCTTTTCATTTCTAATTGTTATTTTATAACCTACCGGTACAATTATGAACGACCCCCTACATGCAGCTGATACCATTTACAACCTCGGCCTTTTCGAAGCAACCGGTATCGAGCTTGAATATATGATAACTGATTCCGACACTCTTGATGTCATGCCTATATGTGATAAAATACTATTTGATATTTCAGGTTCAATTGACAATGAAGTCTACCCTGACGGCGAAGACGGTTTTTCCGCGTGGTCAAATGAACTTGCGCTGCATGTGCTTGAATTTAAATCACTGAATCCAGTGAGAGATATAAAAGGAGCAGGGCATCTTTTCCGGAGGGAAATCAATACCGCGAACAGGCTTCTTGAAAAATACAATGCAAAACTCCTCCCCTCCGCAATGCACCCCTGGATGATACCTGATGCTGAATTTAAAATCTGGCCTTACGGCAATAGAGAAATATACGAAGCATTTGACAGGATTTTCGGCTGCAAAGGACACGGATGGTCAAATCTTCAAAGCCTGCATATTAATCTTCCATTTAAAAATAATGAGGAGTTCAGAAAGCTCCATACTGCCATAAGAATTCTCCTTCCTGTCATTAACGCATTAACAGCCTCCTCCCCGTTCGTTGAAGGAAAATTTTCAGGTTTCCATGATTACAGACTCGAAATATACAGGACAAATTCAATAAAGATTCCATCCATAACAGGATATATTATACCTGAACCTGTTCAAGGAATAGAGGAATACAATACAGAAATTCTGGACAGAATATATCAGGATCTTGAAAACTTTGACCCGACCGGTATTTTAAAGGAGGAATGGATTAACGCCCGTGGATGTATCGCGAGATTTGATCGCGGGGCGATTGAAATAAGAACAAGCGATATACAGGAGTGCCCTGAAGCTGATATTGCCTGTGCCAGCCTTATAATTGAGGTTTTAAAAAAACTTGTTTATGAAGAAATCTCCTCTATTGACGAGCAGCTTTCCCATGAAACATACCCTCTTTATAAAATACTTCTCTCTGTTGCCAGGAATGGAGATACCGTGATCGATGATCCGGACTATTTACACGTTTTCGGCCTGAAAAAGCCCTGCAGCGCGCTCAATTTCTGGGAACAAATGGCTTCACTCTTTTTTCCCGATGCCGGGCCTGAAGCCCCTTATCTTTCCAATATTTTCAAACATGGAAATCTCTCCCGACGAATACTAAATGCCACGGGACTTTCCCCTTCCCGCGACACATTAAAATCCATTTATAAAAAACTTTCAGCTTCTCTGGCTACCGGAGAACAATTCTTATCTTAAAATTCAGATTAACAAACATCTAATAAATTATGATGGAAAAAATTAACGCCTGATTTAAAATTAATACATATATCAAAACATGAATATTTATTCCTTAATTTATTTACAGATGTTAATTCTCCTTTACAGGGGAACAGCTTTTATTAATTTATAATCCTCTAATATTTAGGGAATAGATACTGATCTCAAAAATTCGCAGATAAAGAGGAGACAGATATGAAAATTGAATTTGTCGGAGGGGCAAGAACAGTAACAGGATCTTCATACATAATAAAAGATCAGGACTTCACAATAATGGTCGACTGCGGAATGTTCCAGGGAAAGCAGGAACTGGTCCAGAGAAACCAGCTACAGCTTATTTACGATCCGCCCAAGATAGACTGCTTACTCCTGACCCATGCCCATATTGATCACAGCGGCCTGATCCCCAAGCTTGTTAAAGGCGGATTTTACGGCAATATTTATACTACAAAATCCACAACGGATCTGTGCAAGGTAATGCTGCCTGACAGCGCTCATATTCAGGAAAATGACATTAAATGGGTAAATAAAAGAAATAAAAAACTGGGACGCCCTCAGGTTGAACCCCTTTATACGCTTGAAGACGCTGATAACAGCATCGACAACTTTGTTCCTGTAAACTATGGAGAAATTATCCAGATTCACCCCCGTGTTGAAGTAAGATTCAGGGACGCAGGACATATACTCGGCTCATCCTTTATCGAAATGTGGGTAGCTGAAAAGGGGAAAAAAACAAAAATAGTATTCTCCGGCGACATAGGGACAAAAGACCAGTCCATTATCCGCGATCCGGAACTGCTTGAAGATGCGGATATAATACTTATTGAATCAACCTATGGCAACCGCCTGCATAAAAGCAAGGAGGATACATACACTGAATTCAAAGAGATCCTTCTTGATTCCATTAATAAAAAAGGGAATATTATAATACCTGCCTTTGCAATTGAAAGGACCCAGGAGATTATATATGAACTGAATAAACTTTTCAGTAATGGTGAAATCCCCAGAGTACCGGTCTATATCGATTCACCTCTTGCTATATCAGCAACTGAAATTTTCAGACAAAATCCGCAGTGTTTCGACGAGGATACACTGAAAATTTTAAATTCCGGAGACAACCCTCTGGATTTTCCGAATCTTAAATTCACCAAAACATCCGAAGAATCAAAACTTCTTTCAAAAGAAAAAGGCGGAGCAATTATTATCTCCGCAAGCGGGATGTGTACAGCGGGGAGGATTAAATACCACCTTCAGAACAACCTTTACAGATCTGAATCCAGCGTTATTTTTGTCGGATATCAGGCGGAGGGGACCCTTGGAAGACGTATCATTGACGGAGCAAAACAGGTGAAAATATACGGTGAGGATATTGCTGTTAACGCCAAGGTACATACTCTCGGCGGATTTTCTGCGCACGCTGACATGAACGGACTGCTTGAATGGCTTAGACCTAACAAAAATCCGAATACGAAGGTATTTGTTGTTCATGGAGAAGAGGAATCTTCAGAACATTTCGCCAAAGTAATTTCAAAAGAACTGGGATTATCTTCTTACGTTCCGCACTGGGGAGAGATTGTTGATCTCGATACGATGAAATCTGAATATGCTTCTTACGGCACACCATCCGAAGAAAAATATCTCCCTGTTGACAGCCAGATTGAATCACTAACAAATACAATGAATCTCCTTATAAAAAAATACGACAGGGCAAAAGCAGAAAACAGGCTTGAATATATTAAAACTCTTCAGGATGACATTAACGACGTAAAAGAAATGATTGCAGTTATAATAGATGAGCTCTAAGACTGAAAGAGGTCAATCTTATTAAATTAAACCCCCGGTTTGCGGCAGAGAGCATGACACACTGCTATTGACAATGCATCTGCCGCATCATCGGGTCCGTTTATCTCTCCAAGATTCAGGATCCTTTTTATCATAAATTCAACCTGCCCCTTTTCCGCCTTTCCGAAACCTGTTATTGAATTTTTTACCTGTGTCGGAGTATATTCATAAAAAGGGATCTCTTTTAACTTCAGGGTAAGCATCACAACTCCTATGGCAGCGGAAACATGCATAACAGTTTTGCTGTTTTTCTGGAAAAAAAGTTTTTCAATAGAAGCACAGTCCGGAAGGTATTCTGCTATAACAGCATCAAGGCTCCTGTGTATTTTCAGGAGCCTTGTTTCAACGGGTTCAGCCGGTGATGTCTTGATAATTCCATAATTATGAACTTTGAAGTTATCACTAATCACCGACCATCCAAGGATATCATATCCGGGATCAATCCCCAGAATTTTCACTTTCTATTCACTCAGCTTTGCCATAATTTCATCAGAAATATCATAGTTTGAATATACTTCCTGAGTATCATCCTGATCTTCAAGAAGTTCTATAATCCTTAGACACTGCTGTGCTTTTTTCTCATCAAGCTCTACTGTGGTCATGGGAACGTATGTAAGCTGATTCATAATAAAATTATATTCCTTCTTCATCAGAAAATCTGAAACTTCATCATACCCTTCAGTACCGGTGGTAATTACAATATTATCATCCTCTGTTTTAACATCCTCTATATCATATTCAAGGAGCATCTCCATTACTTCATCTTCAGTAACGCTTCCTCCCTCAATTATGATCATCCCCTTTCTTTCAAAAAGGTAATTAACAGAGCCGGTCTCACCAAGATTACCGCCATTCTTCCCGAAAATTGTCCTTATTTCAGGTGTTGTCCTGTTCTTATTGTCAGTAATACAATCAACCATAATTGCGACACCGCCCGGGCCATATCCTTCGTATCTTACCTCTTCATAAGTAACTCCATCCAGATTACCGGAACCCTTTTTTATTGCCCTTTCTATATTGTCATTAGGCATATTGGCTGCCTTGGCCTTCAATACTGCGGTTCTCAGCCTCGGATTGGCATCAACATCATCTCCCCCCGATTTAGCAGCAACTGTTATTTCTCGAATCAGTTTTGTAAAAAGAGCGCCCCTCTTGGCATCAACTGCGCCTTTTTTCCTTTTAATCGTCGACCATTTATTATGTCCAGACATAGAAACCCCTTTCTCATTCGGATTGGTATTAATGCAATATACTAATAGCCCCTTCTTATTTTCAACTGTAATTTTGTTATCATATCTCTTGAGTCATTGGCTTTATAATTAAAATGTATCGCTTCCCTGTAATACCTGATAGCATCTTCATATTTATCAATTTTTTTATAAATCACGGCTATATTCCATCTTATCTTTCCGGGATTCATTGTCCTGAACTGATACTTCAAATCATTGAGTTCAGAATCAACTTTCCCCCTGTCATCCTGGAGCATTTCAAATTCCTCAAAATTGTCAAAATCCTGCTTGTAGATTACGTCGGTTTTCATCGATAATATCTTTTCGTCAAGCTCAGCAAGCTCCTTCTTTTTCTCTTCAATACGCTCAAGAATTTTATCCTGATATTGAATTCCCTTCAGGTATAATCCAATGCCGGTCTCGTATTTAAGATTACTGTATGCCATATCTCCGAGGAACTCCAGGGCTTTTGCCCTTCTGTAAAGGTCATTTTCAGGGAGGATTCTTAATGCAGCTGTAAATGAAGATTTTGCAAGAATATAATTTCCCGTATTGTTATAGCAAATATATCCCAGCGCATAATGTATTGCACCATCATCCGGTTTTTCCCTCAGATACTCATTATAATATTTCTCTGATAAAAGATATTTTTTCAGGCTTTCATAAAGACCCGCAAGTTTCAGGTAGATAAGAGGATCAGGTTTCTCTCCTGACAGAGCAACATATCTCTCCAGATGATAAGCCGCTTTTTTCTTCTCTTCGGTCCTGAAAAGGGCTATACCCAGCTCCTTTGAATATTCATAATTATCTTTATTAAAAATATACGCCTGTTCAAGAGCATTGACATAGCCCCTGAAATAAATACCTCCATCCATTGTTTTAAAAATCCCGGCTATCTCATAAAATACAACATCATCCTTGCCGTCTTCAAATTTCGAAAATCTTAAAGATTGTATGTAATTATTAAGAGCATCTCTTTTCTTATTGATAGCAGAAAGAGATCTTGCGGCATAAAGATGCAAATCTGCCATTTGCGGGTTATTTTCAATGAAAAAGCCCTTCTCCTTCCTTTTTCTGAATAATTTTACAAGATCTGTTTTCTCACCAACATTCAGAATAGATATCATCTGTTCAGGAATCCGCCGATCCTTTACTTTTTTTATATAATATTCATTGAGCTTTGAATTTATAATTTCCAGTGATTTAGCATAATCTTTTGAATTATACGCCGCCCTGTAATCATCTCCTGTATTCTGGGCATTGATTTTCGCAGATAGAAAAAGAAGAAAAAATACAATTAAGAGCCATTTATTTTTGTAAACAATCATACATAATTGTCCTTATAATTTTATTAATTATCGGTCTATTCAGAAATCCTTCATAAGTTTAAAATACGATATATAAATTTATCCTCTTTTAAATTATTAATTCAGTTTTTAAAAAAAAGTTGTTTTTTAATTTATTATTTCTTTTAAAATGGCCATTTGAAATAATTACTTTTTACTGCACAATGTTCACGAGGAGTCCCTTTTAATGAGTAACATTAAAAAATTCAGTTATCAGGATACATCAAAAAGATGGCTGATTCCTGTTGCAATTTTTTTGACCTTTTTTTCTTTTATCCTGCTTTTAACAGACATTATTCTTTCGTTCAAGCAGTATCTTCCCTATTATCCGGTAACCTCCATAGTCCTTATAATTGCCGTTATCTCATTCTTTTTGGGAAACCTTTCCGGAAAAATTTTTTATAAACTAATAAACAGATCTATTATCATAAATATTATTTTTACCATCCTTTACGGAACGGCTATATCATTCTACTTTTTAAAAGTTACAATATTAGGAGATTCCTTTGCTAACCTTAATATTTATTTTTTCAACCGTTACCTTGCCTCCCTTATAATAGTATTACCCGCTTTTTTTTCAGGGGTCCTGAACTGCTACTTCCTGAATATTTCAACCGGGGATTTTCTTGATGAAAAAAACCTCCTGTCAGCTTATCTGCTCTCTTTTTTTACAGCCGTTTCATCAGGTCTGATAATCGCATCAAAAAATTTACTACCCGATTTCGATTTAAATATAATTACACCCTATTACTCTATTATTTCACTAATACTTGTTGTAATAATGATTTTCATAAACATGAAATTCAATCCTGAACCACTTTTTGCAAAACATTATATTGATGATGAAACTACAGACGAGAATAACCCTGTAAAAAGAGATGATCTCTTCTATACATACCTGAATTTTACATATGTTATTACATATATCTTTCTGGGGCATCTTGTACTTATAAAATTTTATGGGAACATACACTATCACGGTCAAATATATATAGCGATTGTCCTGTTAGCATTATCAGCCGGTTATCTAGTGGGAAAACTAAAGAAGCCCTCTTTCTGGTATGTCTATAGTGAAATGCTTTTCCCGATACTGTTTCTTTCATACATGTTTCTGCTTTTCTACTTTTCTGATAAAATATCAATTAATACAGCCTATGCTTTTACAGCAGCCCCGGCACTGATTTACGGTTTTTCTCTCAGGCAGACATTTGAAAATATCCTGACAAAATATGATCATAACAGAAGATTTAATATTATAAATTTTTCTCTGTATATACTCCCCATTCCTGTAATTATATCAATATCTCTTCTCCATTTTACAAATTTAGTCTTTTACCTGATTCTTTATATTATATCAATTCTGAATATTATTATACCCGGGATATTCCTTTTTAATCTGAAAATTAATCCTGTTAAAAAATTCGCTTATTTTATTTTTACTCTTATATTTATCCCTGCAGTTCTCCTGCTTCACCTGTACTTTAAAATACCTCTTACATTGAAACCTTTTTTTACAAGATGTGAAAACTATGAAATACTTCTTAAAACGAACTACAATCTTCCCTATATTACTGAAAATGGAGAAATAACCATTTACGATACACCTGTTTTTTATCTTTCCGACAGCAACATAAGGAATTTAAAACGTGCTGCTTCTGCCGCGGCTTTATATGCGGGGGAAAATTCAAACACACTTATTTTAGACAGTAACCAGAAATTTTTCAGCAATCCCGTATATTCAATTATTCCAGATTTTTTATGTCTTGATACTCTTCCTTCAAGACACATAGACAACAACAGGCTTCCTGTCTCAGGCAAACAGAAGTATACCCCTGTCCAGAAAGAACTGCTGAACTTCCTTCTTGATAACAAAAAAATGTATGATATGGTCCTTGATTGCCCGAACCTGCTTGATCAGACAATCCACTCCTTCAGAACATCTTCAGAATACTATACCCTTGTCAAAAAACAGATCGGGAACATAGGTGTTTACGCTGTAATATTTGACCTGAAATATACAGACGATACAATGCTTATAACATCATTAACTCATTTAAAAGAAAAGTTCGCACACCACACTATATATCTTTTTTCAGACATACTCCTTATCGTTTCTTCAGACAACCAGGATTCTCTTAAACTCAGCAAAGAGTCATTAAACAGACTCGAACCTCTCTACTCGGAAAGAGGTGTATCTGATAAAATATTCTATAATGAGCTGCATCCTCTTAATAACATTCTGTTTACCGGGATCGATCAGTGCCTTCAAAAATTTTCTGAGGAAAAACGTAGAATATCAGATAATGGATATAAAATCCTCCCTGAGAAACTACTTAACTACTATCTGAACTATACTCCTGACTGGTATAAAACAGTTATCAATGATTCCGACAAACGTTTTTATCAAAACCTGCGCTCCTTTATGCAGAGAAATTCAAAAGTATTTTCAATAATTAAAAAGCTGGAGTACTCAGAATCTATGAATGAATACGACAGTGAAACAGGGTATCTGTTCCAGCTTAAAAATTATGCCCGCTATAGTGACTCTCTTAAAAATTATATCAATGCCCAACTCGCCTATAAAGAAAAGTACTACCAGAGCGAGGCATTACGGCTTGAAAAGAACAAGAAATGGAATGAGGCAGCAAAACTCTACAAAGCAATACTTTCATTGAATGACGACATTTTTGAAGCGAATTATAAACTGGGTCTTCTTTATATAACCCTTCAGGACATGGATAATGCCTTCATATACCTGGACAAAGCCCTTAAGCTGGAAAAGAACAATCCGCAGGTTCTTTACCAGATGGGAATACTGATGTTCTTCAGTGATAAATGGAAGGATGCGATTAACTATCTTGAACAGGCAAACAAACAAAACATTCATACTTCACTTCTTTATATGTACCTTGGAATTTCATATGAAAAATCAGGGAAAAATGAGGACGCAAAACTGAATTATGAAAAAGCCATACTGGAGGATCCCAATGACAATAAAATCAAGCTCCTCCTTGAAAATCTTAATATTAAAATGAATACTACTCTGACCGGGGAACATGAAAGTCAGAAAACCAATATGATCGACGATGAGAAGGATGAAAAAATAACAATCCCTGTTAATAAAAAAGCTATTAACGCAAGACTTCAGGATGATGAAAAGGATGATGAATAATCATCATCCTTTATATGAAGCTATAGCCTCTTTAAACTTCGGAATTGACCTTTCTATGATATCCTCTGAAACACAGTACGCAAGCCTGATATAACCAGAACAGCCGAAACCTGTCCCGGGGACCGCAAGTATATTATACTTCTGCAGATGTCCGACAAAATCAATATCATTTTCCGTAGGAGTTTTAACAAAAAGGTAAAATGCCCCTTCCGGTTCAGCAAAGGAATATCCCGCTTCCCGGAGCCCCTTAACGAAAACATCCCTGCGCTTTTTATAGACATCTACTGCTACAGATACATCATTCAACTCAGAAACAATTCTCTGCATAAGGGCCGGTGCATTTACAAATCCGAGAATCCTGTTGCTAAGGTTAAGGCCAGCCATTAAAAGATCATATCCTAAAATTTCAGGATTAACAGCCACATAACCTATCCTTTCTCCGGGTAATGAGAGAGATTTGGAGTAGGAGTTAACAACCATTGCATTCTTATATTTGGAAAGAACAGGGGATGTTGTTTTACCGTCATAAACGATCTCCCTGTAAGGTTCGTCAGAAATAAGGAATATCGGTCTTCCCGAAGGAGCTTTAGAAACAAGAAGCTGGCCCAGTTTTTCTATTTCATCTTCCGTATAAATCTTACCTGTGGGATTATTGGGACTATTAATAATAACCGCACGGGTTTTTTCTGTAATTACATTCTTTATATTATCAAGATTAAGTGAAAAATCCGGTGAAGCTTCTACCTGAACCATCACTCCCTGATGATTTGAAATATAAAATCCGTATTCAGCGAAAAAAGGTTTTATAACTATTACTTCATCTCCGGGATCCAGGATGGTTTTCATTATAATGTTCATCCCGCCGGCCGCACCACATGTCATGACTATAGAATTACCATCTATATTCACATCATGCTCCCTCTTTACCTTTGCAGCAACGGATTCCCTGACATTCATAAAACCTGAATTAGGCATATATCCGTGTATACCTGTAATTTTTGAATCTGATATTTTTTTAAGAACATTAAAAAACTCTGCAGGAGGATCAAGGTCCGGATTCCCGAGGCTGAAATCATATACATTTTCCTCACCGAATTCTGCTTTGAGTTTTGCTCCCTCCTCAAACATTTTCCTTATCCAGGAGGATTTTTCTATTGAGTCTTTTATTTTATCTGATATCGACATATTATTACCTTTTTATTTATTCTCAATTTTATTCACCAGTGATTTTATCGTTTCATTTGACGAATCGAGTTCCTGTGCTTTTTTTGCATAATTAAGTGCTTCTTTATCTTTACCCATTTTATAGAGGCAGTAAGCAAGATTACTGATAATTTCCGGGGAATCCGGCTTTATAGCATATGCAACCGAAAAAGCAGTATTTGCATCACCGATTTTACCAAGTTTCATCAGAGTAATTCCCAGATCATTATATGAGACATACAACTCCGGATCAATAGCATTGGCCTTCTCAAAATAAAGTTTTGCCCTCTGATAAATTTTTTTCTCAATAGCGATTCTTCCAAGGAGCCAGAAAAGCATAGCATCCTCCTTAATTTTAAGTCCGTCTTCTATTACAGAACCGGCATCCCCGAATTTCCTTTTCTCCATAAAAAGCATTGCAAGATCTATATATGGATCAACCGTCGTCTTATCTATTGCCATGCATTTTCTGAAATGGATCATAGCAGATTCGGTATTTCCAAGCTTCCAGTGATTATGTGCTGCAAGATATCTTATTTTGTAATTGGGTGACCCCGCCCTGAAATCATCAGCAATGACAAGATCCTCTGCACAAACAGAGAGAGATTCCTGAAACTTGTTATCCTGATAAAGAGAAAGAGCCTGCTCATAAGCGGCAAACGCTGATGAACCAAGAAATATTATAAGAAATACAAAAACTAATTTCTTCATTGTGAACCGTCCTGACAGAATTAAATAATCCGATTGAGTTTAAAATCTTTGCCTTGTGAAGCATCTTAATATTATAGGATAAATCTTACTCTGTGAATTATATTTTCAATAATTATTTAAAAATGATCTATGTTTTTAACAAAAAAGAAAAGCGATCCCCATGGAATCGCTTTTCTTTTTTTATACTCTTTTTACTTCTTATTTCTTCTTGCTGCTGAAATTAATAGCCGCGTGAGCAGCTGCAAGCCTTGCAATAGGCACTCTGAAAGGTGAACAGCTCACATAATCCAGTCCTACAAGATGGCAGAATTCAACAGAACTAGGCTCTCCGCCATGCTCTCCGCATATACCAAGCTTAAGGCTCTTTCTGGCGGATCTCCCTTTCTCCACAGCCATTTTTACAAGCTGTCCAACACCTTCCCTGTCAAGAGCTGTGAACGGATCAACAGGAAGAATCTTTTTATCAACATATTCAGGAAGGAACGATCCCGCATCATCACGGCTGTATCCGAAAGTCATCTGTGTAAGGTCATTTGTCCCAAAGGAGAAAAACTCCGCTTCAGCGGCAATCTCATCAGCAGTTATGCAGGCCCTTGGTATCTCTATCATTGTTCCTACCTGGTAATCAACCTTAACCTTTTTCCTTGCCATTACCTTTTCTGCTGTTTCAATAATTATATTTTTCTGCATTTGAAATTCTTTAACAGTTCCTACAAGGGGTACCATCACTTCCGGCTTAACATCAATTCCTTTGGCCTTAAGTTCACATGCGGCTTCAAAAATTGCCTGGGCCTGCATCTCTGTAATTTCAGGATACGTTATACCCAGTCTGCATCCCCTGTGACCGAGCATCGGATTAAATTCATGGAGAGCGTCAACCTTTGACTTTACTTCTTCAAGGCTCTTATTCATCTCCTGGGCCATCTGCCTCTGACTTGCCTCATCATGCGGTACGAATTCGTGCAGAGGCGGGTCAAGAAGCCTGATAGTTACGCCATAACCTTCCATGGCCTTGAGAATTCCAAGGAAATCCTTTTTCTGCATCGGGAGGAGCTTTTTAAGGGCCTTTTTCCTCTCATCAGCGTTTTCAGCAAGGATCATCTCTCTAACCGCTTTTATCCTGTCACCCTCAAAGAACATATGTTCTGTTCTGCAAAGGCCTATCCCCTGTGCACCGAACTTTCTCGCTGTTTCAGCATCTTTTGGTGTATCAGCATTGGTCCTGACCTTGAGTTTTTTAAACTCCTCTGCCCATCCCATAATTATACCGAAATTGCCAGAGAGTTTAGCTTCAATTGTTTTAACCTGACCAAGCATTACATCTCCAGTAGAACCATCTATTGAGATATAATCACCCTCTTTTACAACCGTATCATTAACTTTAAAAATTCTTGCAACATAATCTATTTCAATAGATCCGCATCCGGAAACACAGCATTTCCCCATTCCACGGGCAACAACAGCAGCATGAGAAGTCATACCGCCACGGGCAGTAAGAATCCCCTGTGCCGCATTCATACCCTTAAGGTCTTCCGGAGAGGTCTCAACCCTGACAAGGATTACCTTTTCACCGCGTTTCGTCCAATCATCAGCATCATCAGCATTAAATACAACCTTTCCTGTCGCAGCTCCGGGAGAAGCCGGAAGACCTTTAGCAACAGATTCTTTTCTTGCCTTCGGATCAAATGTAGGGTGAAGGAGCTGATCAAGAGAAGCAGGATCAACTCTAAGTACTGCTGTTTTCTTATCTATGAGCTTCTCATTAACCATATCAACAGCAATATTTACCGCAGCAGCTGCTGTCCTTTTACCGGTCCTTGTCTGCAGCATCCAGAGTCTTTCATTCTGAATTGTAAACTCTATATCCTGCATATCTTTATAATGCTTTTCAAGCTTCATATAAACATCCTGAAGCTGTTTATACGCCACAGGCATATACTCTTCAAGTGAAGGAAATTTTTCTTTTCTCTCTTTATCCGAGACTTTGTTTTCCCTGGCCCATCTTTTCGATCCTGAAACAGTTATCTGCTGCGGAGTTCTGATACCGGCCACAACATCTTCGCCCTGGGCATTAACAAGATATTCCCCGAAAAAGACCTTTTCGCCTGTGGCAGGGTCCCTTGTAAAAGCAACACCGGTCGCGCATTTGTCTCCCATATTACCAAAAACCATGGACTGTACTGTAACAGCTGTTCCCCAGGAATCATCAAAACCGTTCATTTTCCTGTAAAGAATAGCTCTTTCGTTATCCCATGATCCGAAAACAGCACCAATAGCCCCCCAGAGCTGTTCTTTCGGGTCATCCGGAAAATTTTTCTTTAATTTTGACTTTATGAGGGCCTTAAATCTTTTTACAAGCTCCTTCAGGTCATCCACTGTAAGTTCAAGGTCTGATTTATAACCTTTTTCATCTTTGACTTTATCCATTACATTTTCAAATGGATCAATCTCATCTTTATTTTCAGGTTTAAGACCCATTACGATGTCACCATACATCTGGATAAACCTTCTGTATGAATCCCATGCAAAACGTTCGTTACCTGTTTTTTTGATTATACCTTTAATAGTATTATCATTTAGCCCCAGATTTAAAACCGTATCCATCATACCGGGCATCGATACCCTTGCGCCTGATCTTACAGATACCAGCAACGGATTCTCGGAATCTCCGAAAACAGCACCCATAGTCTTTTCTACCTTCTTCAGTGCCGCTTCAACATCTTTATCAAGCCCTGCAGGAAACGCTTTATTGTTTTTATAGTATTCTGTACAAACCTCTGTTGTTATAGTGAATCCCGCTGAAACAGGAACACCCAGATTTGACATCTCTGCAAGACCAGCGCCCTTTCCTCCGAGGAGGTTTTTCATTCCCGCGCTACCTTCAGCAGAACCCCCGCCAAAGCTGTAAACTCTTTTTGCCATTTAAATTACTCTCCTTAATTTAATCAGTCAGATACTATTAGTAAGAATAATGTGAATAAACACACTCTGTATAAGCAAATTTAATAATTTAAAGAAAAAATAAAAAAGCATTAATAACTACTTTATATAAAAATTTTCCTTTCTATAAAAAAAAGAATATCTTTATCAGATATATTTAAATGTAAAGGCTTTTTTTATAATGTGAAAATAGTATATTAATCTTAAAAGTCAAAAAAATGTTTAATATTCCGAAAGAATTCTTATAATATCAATTTTAATATTACGCTATATAATGCAATGCATATTTTATTATGGGCATATTTGACAGCAATCTATTTACACCGGCTTTATCTTTTTTCAGAGCGTTTTTTTAAATATTCTTTTTCATTTTTTTTAGATTTATACGTTAAATATTTATATTTCATTCAAAATTGAGTATTTTCGTATTAGCTTTTTTGAAAGAGATATTTGATTACTTATAATTCCTGAAAATTATTAATTATAACATCTATTTTTCCTTAAAATATTTACAAACTGCATAATACTGATAATAATTATTTATTTTTCGTCCGATATATAAAAGAAAAGATTATTAATATGTCAGAGTTTCGTGATTACACACTTGCAGAGCTTGAAAGGGCGGATTTGGAAAAAATGGTTTTTGATCTGCAGAACCTTATCGAAATCGCCCTCAGTCTCTCTTCAAACCTTGAATTCGACAGTCTTGTCGAATCACTCCTTTATATATGCATCGGCCAGATGCTTGTCGATAAAGTCGCACTCTTTCTTCATGTTAATTTTGAAAACGACGATCTTTCAAGTTTTATGTCGAGAGGATATATTATACCGCCTGAAAATAAAATCAGCGAAAAATCAGCGCTTTTAATTCACCTGAAAAACAACTGGAAAATCATAAATGCCGAACAGGCCCGTGAACTGATGGCCGATGATCCCTATACTTCTGAATTATATAAACTCCTTGTCCCTGAAATAGTTATACCTCTCAGATCAAAAAATACCCTAAACGGCCTTATTTTCATGAGTAAAAAAATCATGGATACCCCATATACGGAACAGGAATTTATCTTTCTTGATAAACTCGCTAAATTCGCATCTATAGCAGTTGAAAACTCAAGACTATACAGAATGGCTACTCTTGACAGAATGACCGGCCTTTTTATACACCACTATTTCCAGGAAAGACTCGCAGAGGAAATCAAACGCGCTGAAAGGACTGAGAATCCTCTTACCCTTCTCATGGCAGATCTTGATCATTTTAAAGAAGTCAATGACCGCTACGGACATCCGCAGGGTGATATTATACTTAAAGGAACAGCTAATATAATTCATCAGAATATCCGCAGTTTTGACATACCCTCCCGATATGGAGGAGAGGAATTTGCAATAATTCTTGCCGATACCGATATAGAAGCTGCAGAACATATAGCAGCAAGGCTCAGAAAAAGAGTTGAGGAAGCGACTTATCTGATAGATAATGACGAAGTTCGCATAACAATAAGCATCGGCATCGCCCAGTTCGATTCGCACAAAGACATGACCAGCAAAGATCTCATTAAACGAGCAGATACGGCTCTATATTCCGCAAAGTCACAGGGGCGGAACAGGGTTATAAGATCTGAATAACTTAAAAATCTTCACATCCCCGGAAATTAAAAACAATGAAAACAAAGCAAACAGATAAAAATTCAAAAACCAGAATTGCAGGACTCCTTGGTCTTATAAACAAAGATAAAAAAAACCGTGAAGCCTATATAATGCTCGCCAATGAACTTAACAGTATAGGCCGAATTGATAATGCAATAAAATATTACCGTATAGCAAACTCCCTCAGCGAAGATTATATATCTTTATATAATATTGGTTCACTATATTATAAAAAGGGTGATTTTAAAAAAGCCGTTATAGTCCTTGAAAAATCAAAAAAGTACAAAGCCGATTTTCTGATGTCATTGCTTGTCACAGGTTTATGCTACAGCAGGCTGAACAATATTCAGGCTTCAGTTACAAATTTTATTAAAGTCCTTATGATTGATCCGTCCAATAAAACCGCCCTGGCTGCATTATCTATTATTTATCACAATTCAGGACGTATCACTGATTCCTATCAGCTTATAAAGCTCCTTTCAAAGAAATACCCGACTGATGAAAAAATCATTAATATAAAATCCGATATATTTTACTACTCCGGGGATGCCGCGCAATCTATTAAGGAAATCAAGGACTTAAAAAAAAGGTCTGACAAATTCAAAAAATACGATGAATATATTAAATCAGTACCTGTTGATATATATAACGATAGATTCGGCAATCTCGATGAAAAAGTTGCGATGCTTGAATCAGATGATGAAAATAGTAGTGATAATTTTCTGAAGCTGAGCCTTGTACACCTCTTTTCAGGCAATACAGACTCAGCCATAGATTATCTCTTTAAGGCAAGAGGGGAAAAAACTATTCAGGCTATTTCCCCGCTTTAAAAAGCGATTTAATTTTTCCTATAAAGGATTTTTTCTCTTTTGCCGGTTTAACAGCCTTCATTTCCCTGTTTACCACAAAATCCTCACCATATTTCTCCCTGTAATAATCAATTCGTTTATCAGGAGATGCCTTCCTTGACGGCCTTTTTGTTTCAGCCGGTGCTTTTTTTGCGGCAGTGGTCTTTTTAGTATCCTTCCTGATGCCCTTTGCTGCAGGTGCTGCTACTGTCTTTTTATCCTTTTTTTGAGCAGCCGGTTTTCCGGGTTTGGCAACAGCTTTCTTTTTAGATGCAACTGCGGGTTCCGTGCTCTTACTCTTTCTTGCCTGTGCAGGTTTCTTCTCAGGAGAAGATTTCCTGGCTCCGGGTTTCCTCTCTCCCCTATCCTTCCTTTCAGTAATTTCACGTGTCTGTCTTGAAGTTTTCATGAACCCTCTTATGAATTCATCGGTGCTTAAATCTTCCGTAAAGAGCTCATCGCCGGCCCACTCAACAGGAATCTTCATTTTAATATATGATTCAATTGCCTCAAGTCCATAGACAAACTTCTCACAGGCAAGAGTGACAGCAAGCCCGGACTTTCCGGCCCGGGCCGTCCTGCCGATCCTGTGAACATAGTTTTCATAATCTTCAGGTATATCATAATTAATAACCATATCCAGATCATCTATATGAAGCCCCCGCGCCGCAACATCCGTTGCAACAAGATACTTCAGCGTACCGGATTTTATACTATCAATTATTTTAATCCTTTTCTTCTGGGGAAGATCTCCTATTATATAATCACATACATACCCATTACCCGCAAGACCGGCCGCTACTCTTACAGCACCCTGTTTAGTATTGGTAAAAATCAGAACATTCTGAGGTTTATGCTCTTTAAGTATACCGAGCAGAAGTCTCATTTTGTCTGTGCTTCCCACATGGAAAAGAACCTGTCTTATCTTATCAACAGTGATCTGCTCACCGGACATATTGATCTCTACTGGCTCATTCATATACTCCCACGCAAGATTTTTAACCCTCATACTGAGAGTAGCACTGAAAAGCATAGAAATTCTTTCAGACGGAGGAGCCATTCTTTTCATAATTTTTCTGATATCAGGGAAAAACCCCATATCAAACATTCTGTCCGCCTCGTCAATAACCAGAATGCCTACTTCACTGAACTTTATCTTGCCGCTTCCGGCAAAATCCATTAGCCTTCCGGGAGTACCGATCATAATATCCACACCCTGTCTAAGGAGGTTCTCCTGCTGGTTATAGCCGACTCCTCCGTAAAAACTCCCTGCCTTTAAATCAAGAAATGAACCGAGTAGTTTCGCTTCTTTCTCAATTTGAATTACGAGTTCCCTGGTAGGGGCAAGAATCAGTACTTTTTTATCTTTGTATTCCTCGCGTGTGAGAAGAATATGATATACTGTTATCAGGAAAGCAGCTGTTTTACCTGTACCTGTCTGGGACTGAACAAGAACGTCCACCCCTGAAAGAGAATGTCTGAGAGTCTCTGCCTGTACCTCTGTACACTTTACGAATCCCGCTTTCTCTGTCCCCTTTAAAATCTTTTCATCAAGATTTAATTCACTGAATTTCATTAAACAAACTCCAAATATTGTTAGACCTGCAGTAAAAAATTACCCGATATAATAATCTCTATTCAAAAAGTAACAGTACGACTCAACTATACGTTTTTTCATACACTATAACTAAAATTTTTATTTCTTCAAGCCTTTGTAGCATATAAAGGAAGAAATAATATTTTTGTAAAGCAAAACAATATTTTTTAATTTCACATTGACTTTTTTATCGCTAATGTTTTAATGACAATTGGTTGAACCATTGAACCGGGAGTAAATTATGTTTTCAACAGTGAATAAAAAAAGTCTTAACGAAGAAATCGGAAACCAGATCATCAGTAAAATCCTCTCAGGAGTACTGCTGCCCGGGGATAAACTCCCCCCTGAACGTGATATGTCTCTTCAAATGAATGTTAACAGGCATACACTGAGAGAAGCACTGAAAAGACTTGAATTGCTGGGCCTGGTCTCCATCCGTCAGGGGGACGGAATATATGTGCGTGACTTCAGGGAGAGCGGCAACCTTGAACTGCTGAAGCACATCCTTTACCTGAGAAAGGATATAACATCCGATATTCTCAAAAACATACTTGAGATAAGACGCTTTATCTCTCCTGAAATGGCTTATAGCGCTGCCCGTAACAGAAGTGATGAGGAAGCTGAAAAGCTCATTGAAATCCTTGAAAAGGACATTCCAACAGCTGAAAAGGATCTCGCCATCCACCAGTCTATTGCCAGAGGTAGCGGAAATATCCTTTATATATTCATACTTAATTTTTTTAACGATATTTTCAGAGACTTCGGGAACCTTTACTTTTCCTTTGAAGAGAACCGTAAGGCATCTGAGAAATTTCACAAAGACATCGTCAAAGCGATTACTGAAAAGAATCCCGATTCCGCGAAAAAAATCACGAAGGATATTATAGTTTATGCGGAAAATATAATTGTAAAATATATGGAGAAGCAAAATGAAAAGATCTGACTTTAAAGAAACAAAAGAGTATGATCTGATTATTATAGGAGGGGGAATTACCGGAGCAGCCGTGGCTTATGACGCGTCAGCCCGCGGACTTTCAGTGGCCCTTCTCGAAAAGGACGATTTCGGCTCCAAAACTTCATCCGCTACATCAAAGCTTATACATGGTGGTTTACGATATCTGGCAAACTTTGAACTGGGCCTCGTAAGGGAGTCTCTCAGGGAAAGAAGAATCCTTGAAAATATTGCTCCTAACTTTGTATATCCCATCCCGAACATGATCATAACAGATAAAAAATCCTTCCAGACAAAAAAATTCGCTCTTAAACTCGGCATGATTTTGTACGACATTCTCTCATTTGATAAAAAATTCACCTGGGACAAAAGCAAAAGGATTCCCTGTCACAGGTCGATGTCAAGAGCTGAAACAATCAGAGAGGAGCCCCTTGTTGAAAAAAAAGACCTTACAGGCTCCCTTGTCTATTACGACTGTGCCAGTATTTTTCCTGAAAGGCTGACCCTCGCTTTCGTTAAATCCGCTGTGTTTAACGGTACGGATGCAGCAAATTACATGGAAGTAACCGGTTTCAATTTAAACGGCAACAAAATTTCCGGAATAACGGCAAAAGATAAAATCAAAAATAAAAAGATAAAAATTTCCGGTAAACTTGTAATAAACTGCGCCGGAGCCTGGGCTGACAAAATTCTTAATTTAACCGGAAAAAATTTTCACGAGGAAATACTCCGCAGATCAGAGGGCATTCACATTATTACAGAAAAGATCACCGAGGAAAACCTTGTTACAGCCATGACCCCTTCAGGAAGACATATCTTTATAATACCCTGGCGTGGGCACTCACTTATCGGTACAACGGACAAGGAATTTCTTGGAAGCCCGGATGACTGGAAGGTCTCGCGTGAGAGCATTGACGGACTTATTGAGGAAGTCAATGCATCCTTCAGCGACAAAATAAAAATCTCATACGAGGACATTCTATACTGTTACGGAGGGCTTCGCCCACTCGTTGAAACAGAAACTGAAGATGTGTACCAGTCATCGCGAAAATACGAGATATACGATAACAGTCAGGATGGCATTGATGGACTTCTCACTGTTGAAGGTGGAAAATACACCACAAGCCGCAATCTCGCATTACATGTTGTAGAGCAGTCATGCAAAAAACTCGGTATAAAAGCTGTCAGATCAGAAACCGATAAAAACTACCTGGCGGGTTCTGAAATAGAAGACATAGAAGCTTATATAAGTTACTGCAAAGAACTTTATGAAAGTTTTAATAATGACCACATTGACTATCTGGCAAGGATCTATGGAACCGAGCTTTCTGCGGTAATAGATATAGCATCTGAGAATAAAAAGTTCTCAGAACCCCTTAACAGTGATGGCGAGCTTCTTGCACAGGTAATATACGCAATTAAAGATGAGATGGCCCTTACCCTTAACGATATCCTGTTCAGGAGAACAGGTATCGGGACTCTCGGCCACCCGGGTAAAGATGCACTGAAAAAAGTAGCTGATACTGCAGCAGGCATCCTCGGATGGGATGCTGCAAAGAAAAAAGCGGAAATTGCCGCTGCTGAAAAGATATTTTTAATACCATGAAAGGGAGAATGATATGAAGAAAAAAACTTTTGAACCGGCGTGGAGAGAAACCCCTCCTGCAGAAAAAAGCTTCAGATCAGTTTTCAAGTGGGGAGCCCCTGCTGAATACAAGCACCCGAATGTAAAACTTTTCAGAGAGATCAAGGAACAGTTTCATCTTACGGACGATGACTTCAGAGATGAAAAAACCACCGGAGACGAAAAAGTTACGTTCAAAAAGAAAATCTCACTTAAAATGAAACAAATTGAAGCCTTCGAAAAAATTTCAGGCAAAGAAAACGTCTCTGTAAATGAATATGACAGGCTCAAATACTCCACAGGCAAAACAGTTGAAGAGGCTATAAACCTCCGTAACGGAAAACCGGGCCCTGTAAGTGACCTTGTAATTCATCCGAAGACAAAAAATGAAATCGCTGCTATAATTAAACTCTGCAACAGAGAAAAAATCCCCGTTTATGTTTATGGAGGAGGTTCTTCGGTAAACTTCGGCCTGAGACCCTCCCTTGGCGGTATTACACTTGTAATGAACACGCACATGAATAAAATTCTTGAGGTCAATGATCTTAACCAGACCGTTACTGTTGAAGCTGGGATCATGGGGCCAGAACTTGAAAAAGCCCTGAACAGCGCGAAAGAATTTTTCAAAACAAAACACAACTACACATGCGGTCATTTCCCGCAGTCATTTGAATATTCATCAGCTGGAGGATGGGTGGCTGCACTCGGTTCCGGCCAGGCCTCTTCATATTATGGTGACGCCTATGACCTGGTACTCAGCCAGACCTATATTACGCCTTCCGGTGAAATTACCACCCTTGCCTACCCTGCCACTGCAACAGGCCCAAGGGTTAACGATATTTTCAAGGGGAGCGAAGGTTCTTTCGGAGTACTTGCGGAGATTACACTGAAAATATACAGGTATATGCCTGAAAACAGGAAATACTTCGGTTTCATTTTCCCCACCTTTGAAGATGCAATAAACGCAGGACGTGAAATATCCCAGGGTGAGTTTGGGATGCCTGCTGTGTTCAGGATATCCGACGAGGAGGAGACCCATATCGGCCTTAAATTATACGGCATTGATGGAACAGTTCTTGATAAACTTATGCAGCTCAGGGGATTCAGGCCGATGCAGAGATGCCTCTTCCTTGGTACAACTGAAGGAGAAGAATCTTTCTCAAAAAATGTAAAGAAGCATGTAAAGCGGATATGCAAAAAACACGGCGGCATGTATATAACAGGACTGCCGTCAAAAATGTGGGAGCCTGGACGATACAGGGACCCGTACCTTCGTGAAGACCTTCAGGATTACGGGATTCTCATAGATACCCTTGAAACCGGTGTACGCTGGGACAACCTGCATAAAGTACACAAGGAGGTGCGCAAATTCATTAAAGCACGCCCTGAGACAATCTGCATGACTCACAGTTCACACTTCTACCCGCAGGGAACAAACCTCTACTTCATTTTTATCATGAAAGACAGTGGCGTAAAGGAATACACCGATTTTCAGTCAGGAGTTATTGACAGCATAGAAAAAAGCGGTGGCAGCTTAAGCCATCATCATGGCGTAGGAAAGATGATTGCGCCATGGATGGAGAGACATCTCGGCAGGGAGCAGATGGGAATACTCCGCGCCGTAAAAAAGCACCTTGATCCTAAAAACATTATGAACCCCGGAGGGCAGATGGGCCTTGACCTTAATGGAAGGGACTGGAGAAAAATCAGATAGCAGCAAAAACTGTCCCGTTATTCCTTCTGCGAAGGCGCGTGATATATTATACCAACATGCGCCTTCGCATCATACATCGGGCAATCATTATAACCGCGATATGAACCAACTTTTAACCAAAAAAGAATCGCTTTATTTTATCCAAAATTTGCTCTCCCTTTCCTAAAACTCAATTCCTAAACCCCACCAGAAAAATCTGATTAAAATAATTTTAACATTAGACTCCAAATATAAAGATCCCCCTGCAGAACAATATAAAAATTTGTAAGCTACGTTAAAAATTATTATATCTTCAATACTGTATGTTCAACAGCGCTGATACTAAAACAGGAGAGTTATAATAAAATGGCACCTGAATCGAACAGTAAAAAAACTAAAACTCGGCAAGCTTTACAGTTTTTACTTTTTATCCTGCTATTTTTACTGACTCTCTCCCCGATGCAGATCTTCCCGAAAGAGAAACAAAGCCTGAATTATACTGAAAAAAAAGTAAAAGCCCTGGTCAATGAAGCTTATGCTTTTTTCATAGAAAACTCCGGAAATATGAAAACCGTTCAGAGAGCTTTTGAAACTAAATTCAGAGATGATGAAAACCAGCTGTATATTTTTATGCACTCCTACAATGCGGAAAAAAAAGAGGCAATCTGTATTGCTCATGGAATCAAGCCGCAACTTATAGGTAAAAACATGTGGGGTCTGCGCACTCCACACGGGCGCCTGCTTTTCCAGGAGGAAATAGAACTGATCAGTAAAAATGATGAATTCTGGCTCGAATACGAATGGTTAAACCCTTACTCGAATACAATCCAGATAAAAAAGTCTCTTTTTAAAAAAGTAACTTTGCAGGATGGCAGAAGTGCCTGGATCGGAAGCGGATACTGGAAAAAATAAATGATTTCACGTAAAAATTGTAAGACATTCTGATTAAAGAGGAACAGACATGGCATGAATCTTAAAAGAAAAATATATGCCGGGGGGATCCTGATTTTTTTAATCCTTGTAATTCTGGCATCGATGAATATCGCCATGCATCAGAAAGTTCTTCATAACCTGGAAGTCCGCGATGAAGTCAGACAGAAACTTACAGGAATTGAAGGAAATATCAAATGGGAAAACGACCTTAATCTTCTGATTACAAATATTATCGCTTCGGGACAAGTCCCCCCTTATCCGGAAAACCTGCTCCATCCTCCTCCAGGTCCCAATATAGAAAAAAATCCTGAACTGGTTAAACATGCAAAAGAACTGATCGCCCTTGTTAAAGAAAAAGAAAAAACAATCAACATGACAGAAAAACAGTTTGAAAAACTAAGAATAAAAATCACCGGGCTCTATCACGAACTGGACAAAAAGATTGCCACATCCCTGGCCCTTATACAGATGGATCAGGTTCTGGGCAAGGATGTTTCGGCGAAATCCTCCCTGGCCCCGTATATATTAAAAAGCCTTAATCAGCTTACACTGATCGCTTTAAACAGCCTGGTGACCCGTAACTACACAGTTACGGATAAAAAAATTGTCGATCTGAACCGCCAGCTGTTATCCTCCCAATTACATATCATCGATAATGACGGCAGCATAAAATTCCTTTTTGACCTTCTTATAGCCCAGATCTGCTCACTGGAAAAACTTATTCCCGAAACAAAACGAACGATTGCAAACCTCGAACTTCAAATCTTGGAAGCCCGAAAGGTTTTTGACAAATCCCTATCCTCCTCCACAACAAAACGTCTGATTTATGAATCTGAATCTGAAGTAAAAAGCGCCAACGCTCTCCTTGAAAAAACAAGCAGACGCAACCTCATTGTAACCGTCCTTTCTCTTTTAGGGCTTCCTTTCTTTCTTGTTTTAGCCGGGATCATGGGCTTAAACCGGCTGATAATTGAACCAATATCCGAACTTGTAAAAACAATGAAAGAATTTGAAAGTGGGAAAATGGATACACTGGCGACCGTAAGAGCCCGGGATGAAATAGGAAAACTTTCCCAGGCATTTAATGCCATGGCCGGTCAGATTAAAGAAAAAGTCAGAGATATGGCATCTCTCAACCAGGCGCTAAAGGAGAATGAACAGAGACTTCAGGCCATACTGGAATCAAATGCAAATCCTATAATCGTCTATGACACCGAAGGATGTCTCGAATATCTTAATCCAGCATTTACTGAAGTTTTCGGCTGGACTCCTGATGAACTGAAAGGACGCAAAATACCGTTTATCCCTAAGGACCAAAAAGAACTAACTGCCTCCGGAATTCAGGAATTCTCCGCACAGGGTACAACAGTGAAATATGCTGATAAACGACTTACAAAACAGGGGAGACTTCTTGATGTTATCGTAAGTGCCGCAATGATTAAAGGAGCAGAGGGGACATTTATAGGCATGGTAATGAATCTTACTGATATAAGTGAACAGAAATCTCTTGAATTCAAGCTTATTCAGGCGCAGAAAATGGAATCAGTAGGTCGTCTCGCTGGAGGGGTTGCCCATGATTTTAATAACATGCTCAGTGTTATTATAGGACACTCGGATATGGCTCTTGGTAAGATTGGTTCTGATCATCCGGTTCATAATAATCTCCGTCAGATATTATCTGCTGCAAAACGCTCAGCCGGAATAACCAGGCAGCTGCTTGCATTTTCCAGAAAACAGACAATAGCCCCGAAACAACTGGATCTGAATGAACTTGTCGAGGGCATGATTAAAATACTCCAGCGTCTTATTGGTGAAAATATCACCCTCCTCTGGCATCCGTCAGAAAAGATCTGGCCGGTATTCATGGATCCTTCACAGATTGATCAGCTCCTTATGAATCTATGCGTAAATGCAAGGGACGCCATCCCCGACATAGGCTCCATTATTATTGAAACTGACATCAAAATATTCGACGAATCCTACTGCACCAATCATGTGGATTTTATTCCAGGCGAGTTTGTACTGCTTTCAGTAAGTGATGACGGCGTCGGTATGGATAAAGAGACCCTGGAACATATCTTCGAACCTTTTTTTACCACAAAAGAACAGGGGAAAGGCACCGGTCTGGGGATGGCCACAGTTTACGGCATAGTCAAACAGAATAACGGATTCATCAACTGCTACAGCGAACCGGGTCAGGGTACAACATTGAGAATTTATTTACCCCGCCATTTAACCGGTGAAGAATTTACAGAAAAAACGACGCTGGCAGAACCCGATTTATCGGGCAGCGAGACAATCCTTCTTGTTGAAGATGAACCTATGATTCTTGAAATGACTACTGAAACTCTTAAACAGTTAGGTTATAATATCATCTCGGCCGGAACGCCGGCAGATGCTATAAAAAAGGCAGGTGAAAATACCGGCCGTATCCATTTGCTTTTAACTGATATCATAATGCCGGATATGAACGGCCGTGAACTCTCTCAAAAAATTCTTAAAATTTTTCCGGAAATGAAAATACTCTTCATGTCAGGATACACGGCCGATGTCATCGCTCATCAGGGAATTCTCGAAGAAGGTGTCCACTTTCTTCAGAAACCCTTTTCCAGAAAAAACCTCGCTGCCAAAGTAAGAGAAGTTCTGGAGCATACGAATTAACTTACAGACAGAGTTTCAGTTTACTCCCCTGCCCGCAGAAAAAACCTTTATTTCTTCTTAATAATAAATAATTAATACTTAATAGAAGTTCATAAATATTAACTCAGCCCTTATTGATAATATAAAAAAAGAAGGGCAGATGGGCCTTGACCTTAACGGAAGGGACTGGAGATAAATCAGATAAAAAACTCCGGGCTAAAGCCCGGAGCATTCCAAAAACTCATTTATTAGACGATCTTTTTTTATTCCTGGTACATATTCTCAATAAAGTCTCCATACTTCTCCTGGACCACTTTCCTTTTAATCTTCATAGTAGGAGTTATCTCTCCGCTCTCCTGTGAAAATTCATTCGGAAGAAGAGTAAATTTCTTGATCTGCTCCACCTGCCCTAGATCCTTCTGTCTTTTGTCAATTATACCCTGGTATAACGCAATGACATCCGGGTGTCTAACCAGATCCTCTTTCCCGTAGAACTGAATTGACTGTTTTTTTGCCCAGGCTTCAAGATTTTCAAAAGTCGGCACAATCAAAGCCGTTATATATTTCCTCTTATCACCGATTAAGGCAATATATTCAATCATCGGATCCTCAGCCATCATAATCTCGATTTTTTGAGGTGCGACGTTTTTCCCGCCGGATGTTATTATCAGGTCTTTCAGCCTGTCTGTTATTGTCAGGTAACCATCTTCATCAAACATTCCGATATCACCGGTTCTAAACCAGCCATCTTCAGTAAAGGCTTCTTTAGTTTTTTCAGGATCTTTGTAATATTCCTTAAAGATGTTGGGACCCTTGGCCTGTATTTCACCCGTATCAGGATCAATTCTGATATCAACGAGAGGTATTGCAGGCCCTACTGTACCAAGCTTGAAACAATGCGGTCCGCCCATAGCGAGAACCGGAGATGTTTCAGTAAGTCCGTAACCCGATTTGCACATTATACCGCAATAAAATAGAAATTTTTCAATTTCCGGATTCATCGGAGCCCCGCCATAATTAAGCCAGCGCAGGTTTTTGCCGAATACCCCTCTTATTTTATCCAGAACAAGTTTTCCTGCTATCTTTCTTTTAAATGTAAGAATCGGTCCTGGCTGAATCCCTTCAAGGACAAGATCGCCATGCTTTTTCCCCATTGCAACAGACCAGTGAAATATTTTCTGTTTTAATGGAGGAGCGTCTTTAATACCTGTATAAATCGCTGAATAGATTTTCTCCGAAATTCTCGGCACGCTGTTCATAGAGGTTACATTTGCTTCCTGCATGTAATCAACCAGTTCATTATGGTCTTCACAGAACCATATATGATTACCCATCGAAATAACTCCGAAATCCCATGATCTTTCAAGTACATGGCTCAGCGGAAGTATGGCCAGAGTGGCATCAGTCTCAGGGAACCCTTTTCCCTCCTCATTTTCAACAATACGCCCCACTGACCACCAGTTATGCATCAGTTCTTTATGAGTACGTACAACCCCTTTAGGATTTCCGGTTGTACCTGATGTGTATATTATAGTACAGATATCATCATAATGGGCCCTTTTCATTATCTCTTCTATTTCAGCCCTGCGATCCTCTTTTTTCCCTTCTGCAAGATAATCATCCCACATAACAACACGTTTATCATCATGAACCTTCGTTCCACGGTGAAACACCACGATCTTTTCAAGGGAGGGGCATCTTTCAAGAAGTGCATACGACCTGTCATACTGCATCTGCCGACCTACAAATAGAACACGTATCTCGGCACTGTTTATTATATATTCAGCTTCATTTTCTGTATTTGTTGCGTAAATAGGTACGGGAATACACCTTATCAGCTGCCCGCCAAAATCGGCAAGGGTCCATTCTGCCCTGTTCGGTGAAAATATACCTGTTTTATCCCCCTCTTTAAGGCCGTCCTTTAAAAGAACGGAGGCGACATTAAACATAATTTCCGAAATCTCATTCCAGGAAAAGGACTCCCACTCTCCATAGGGTTTATGATGAAACTCAGCCCTGTCTCCATATTTTTTTGCGTTGTTCACTACCATTACAGCAGTCTGCTGCCATTCATCAAGGAATCCCTGAAATTCCGCTTCAAGGGCAGCCTTATTCTTCTGGTACAGTTCCGTGTAATTAACTCTTGGCGGTATTGCTTTGAGAGTATTATACAGCATAACATCCTCCTTCTTCTTTTTGAAGTTTCTTTTATATTGAGTTAAAACCCGGAACTTTATGAAGACTGATTTATATGTTTTTTTAAAAATTTTTACTGCAAAAAACCAATTTATTCCAAACAGACATAGTTAATTGAATGTTCAGTTAATAATTTTAAAGACATGTTTTGTCAAACTTTTTTTATCAAAACAAGAGAATAAATCCTGTCGCATATTATGAAATCTTAATATTAAATACTCTATATAATCTGTTACTGATTTAAAATTTAAGGATGATTAAACTGCGGCCTATGCCGGGAAAAAAAACCCCTTCTTGACAATGCCAATATCCCTTATAACTTTATGGATTGTAGAAAAAAAATATAAAATTCATTTTATTTAAAGGAGGAGAACCTGTTAGGCTCCCGGGAATAGATGTAAACAGGATTGTACTGATCACCCCGGTATTTTCTAAAGTAAGGGAATTATATAATGAAAAAAACCAGCAAAATCTTTATATTATCCCTGTTGAATTATTCCGGATTCCATCTGAATCAGATATTATTATTGCACAAAAAAGCAGAATAATTCCTTCTGAATACAAGAGTAAACCAATGCAGACAGAAGTAAAATTTATAGTTTTATGGGCTGTAATCCTCATCCCCTTTTTTGCCGGGTCAAAGATCCGTTCAGGCCTGAAATCCCCCCAGGCAACGGCAAAAAAACTTATCAGGATTAACCTGTTTTTCCTGGAACCTTTTATCCTCCTCTGGAGTATATGGGGACTTAAATTAAATTTTGATATGATATTTCTCCCCTTAGCCGGTCTCTCAACAGTTATTATAGGATATTTTACAGGGAAAATATTTATCAAAATGGTAAAATTGCAGGGTAAAACAGCCGCTTCTTATCTGATAAGTTCAATTCTCGCAAACCAGGGGCTATCTCTAGGAGGTTTTATCTGCTACCTCATAGCAGGGGAACAGGGGCTTGGCCTTGCAACGATCTATGTAAGCTATTTTCTTCCATTTCTATTTCTCTTTATTTTCCCTTATGCAAAATTAGCCTCCATGCAGGAAAACTCAGATTCCGGAACCACCAAAACATTAACATTAAAGAAATACGCGAAACTCCTTTTTAATTTCCAGAACCTGCCGCTTGCGGGGATACTGGCGGCTCTTTTTCTTCAGATGTTCCGTATAGACAGGCCGGTAATTTCATTCAACCTTGATTACCTAATCTTCACAGATATACTGCTATATTACCTGACTCTCGGGATAAATTTTGAAATCGGACATTTCTCAACCGGAATAAAAGAACAGGCCGTGCTGGCCATATCAAAATTTATAATTCTTCCTGTCATTACGTTCATAGCACTATATTTCATTGAACTGGATCCTCTGGTCGAAACAGTAATTCAGGTGCAGTCATGCATGCCTGCAGCAATTTACTCCGTGATCAGCACTATACTCTTTGATCTAGATTCAAAACTTAACTCAGGTCTCTTTGTGGTAAATTCTCTGTTATTCCTTGCGGTAATGCTGCCGGCACTTCTTTTTCTTCAGGGGATTATTTAAACAAAAACTCCCGCGTTAACGGGAGTTTTTTATATCATCTGTTATAAAGCTCACATTTTCCTGTCATCAGGTACTTGACACCCTCATCAAGTCCGTCAAGGGTCAACTCAAACATGGGGAACACATCCCGCACCATCCTCAGGGAGTGAATATACTCCCATGACCTTCTCGGAAGAGGATTAAGCCAGATACAATCCTTGAACTTCTCCTTGAACCTCTGCATCCATATAATACCCGGAATATCGTTGTGATACCAGTAATCTATTGCACCATTGGCCCATGTCAGCTCGGACGGGGCCATCTCGGCATCACCGACTATTATAACCTTGTAATCAGCGTCCTCGCTTTTAAGGATCTCCATTGTTGAAACTGACTGGTTCCTCTCCATATCAGTCCATAGATCCTGGTAAAAAGCGTTATGAAAGTAGTAATGCTTGAACCTGCTGATCTGCCCTGCTGCAGCGGAAAAAAGCCTCTCTACAAGCTCTGCAAAAGGGGTCATTGAACCGCCTACATCCATGAGAAGCATGACCTTTGAGCTCTTCTTCTCCTTATTTTCCCATACAAACTCAATCTCACCAGCATTTTTACATGTCGCGTCGATTGTCTTTTTAAGATCGAGTTTTTCACCGTAACCGATGGGGAGCAGGGATCTCAGGTGAGAAAGAGCGACACGCATCTGCCTTGTATCAAGAGTTATATCGCTGGAATAGTTACGGAAAGTCCTCTTCTCCGCAATCTGAACCGCCCTTTTATGTCTGGACTCACCCTGCCCTATCCTTATTCCCGCAGGATTATATCCCCATGCACCCTGGGTTGACCGGCCGCCGGTACCAATGGCCTTGTTCCCACCCACATGGTTCTTGTAGTGTCCCTGCTTCATCTGCTCTTCAAAATTCTTAAGCACCTGGTCAAGGTTCAGCTGCTCTATCTGCTTCTTCTCCTCTTCGGAGAGTTTAAGTTCTTTTACCTTTTTCAGGCCCGCAAGTATCTCATCCAGCATCTCATCAGTTGTTTCTATCCCGCCGAATGTATCAAGAAAGGCGATATCATACCTGTCGTAGAAGATCTCATTCTTAACAAGTATTGACCTGGCCATATGATAAAAATTGGTCAGGCTGCAGTCATTAAGGT